>Ga0189288_10200_pt1 | contig 42960 bp, 40 predicted proteins | sample UW105minimetaG_FD_130316 | JGI IMG/M metagenome (GOLD analysis project Ga0189288, IMG submission 130316) | Marine microbial communities from the Costa Rica Dome - UW105 mini metaG | ecosystem: Environmental > Aquatic > Marine > Oceanic > Photic zone | place: Costa Rica: the Eastern Pacific...
ATTGCTGGGGCCGATACACTGGAGAAGCTTGAAGCCTTGCTGCCCTGGAATGCCGAGTTGCCGGCTTTGAAAAAAGTGGCTCAATACGATTAGGGCAAGTGGGTCGATTTAACGGCGCTTACGGTAAATTGCGATGTATCAACTGCCGAAAATTCGGTAAGCCGAAGCACTGGGTCATGGTTCAGAGCTTGCGGCAATGGTATTCCTCGATGGACCCGCCAATACCCTATCCGGAGTGACGGTTGCTTTCCAGAAGCACTCCCTGCCCAAGAAAATATTTGGTTGATACGTCTTTCGGGCCGAAGTTGGCGGCCTGTTTCAGTCACTGAAATGCCACTCAAGTGAACCCCACGTAACCCTCTTCCGGATGCGCCCGGGCAATGGTGAAGGTAGACTGACCGTTACAAATGCTGGCCTGGATTCTTCCGGGCCAGTTTATTTCACGGTATGCAGGGTTCATCATGGACGGCCAATCCACAAACAACGAACCAGCGGGCGAGAACAAGCGCCCGCTGATTTCATCGGATCTCGCTACGCCGATCTACGGGCTGTTCGGGCTGGGCATCCTGTACACGCTGTATGTGGCTCACCAGATTGTTCTGCCCATCATTCTTGCTGTCATGACCAGCCTGCTACTGTCTCCCCTGGTCAAAAGAGCCTACGTAAAATGGCGGATCCCAAGAATGGTCAGTTCTCTGATTTTCGTGCTGCTGGTGCTCGCAGGAATTGTTGGTATTACCCTTGCGGTCGCAACTCCAGCGTTAAAGTGGGTGGAAGAGGTGCCACAGGGGATCTCCCGTATGCTGGTTGGTGAAAGCGAGATCAGTCGCCAGATCGCAAGAGTCACGGAGTCGGCTGAGCAAGTTGAAAAGTCCGTAGAGGAGCTTTCTGAGACAGAGCAGCAGGCAACCACTGTTGTTCTGCAGACGGACTCCTGGCGGAGCCAGTTGATGGCCAAGGTCCGTAATGGCATCGCCGGCCTGGCATTGGCCCTGGCCCTGACCTATTTCCTTTTGGTTAGCGGGGATCGGTTGATCCACAATTTCATCCGGCAATTACCGATAGAACAACGCAAAACCGTGCTGCGGATGACCCACGAATCCCAGCACCAGATAGCCCAGTACCTTGGCGTGTTGGGCCTGAGCAATCTGGTTGTGGGCACAACCACCGGGCTGATCTGCTGGGCGGTCGGCCTTCCCGATCCGGCTGTCTGGGGACTGGTCGCAGGGCTGGCGCGGTTCATTCCCTATTTGGGCAATATTCTCTCGATCTCGTTGCTGACCATCGTGTCTGTGGTCAGTCTGGACGAGCTCTGGATGATGGCTGTCGCGCCCCTGGGATTCCTGGGGCTGACCACGCTTGTCGGACTGTTTATTGAGCCCTGGATTCATGGCTTTCGGATGGCGATCAATCCGGTGATCATCTTCGTCTCGATCTTCTTCTGGGGCTGGCTCTGGGGGCCGGTAGGCGTGCTCCTGGCGGTGCCTCTGATGACGGTCATCCAGGTGGTACTCAAGCAGATTCCCAAGCTGCGTCCTGTCTATAAAGTGATTGCCCGGTAGTCTGATAATGGATACCCGCAACACGCACTGACACGCCCGCTAAACTCACCTATCCTCTTTGAATACCCGAAATTCAGCAAACAGGGAGGATCGTCAGCCCATGATCCCGAACACCATGAAAGCCATGGTTCTTACCGGTCACGGTGATGTCGATAAACTGGAGTACCAGGACGTGCCTGTTCCTGCGCCCGGAGCCGGTCAGGTGCTTGTTCAGGTTACGGCAACGGCGAAGAACAACACAGACCGCAAGGCACGGGAAGGGCTGTATCCCACCAAAAAAGGCGAAATGACATCCTTCCAGATGGGCGGCAAGCCCACGCTGGTTTTTCCGCGGATCCAGGGGGCAGACATCGCCGGGCGCGTTGTGGCTGTTGGTGACGGTGTGGATGAGTCCCGCATTGGAGAACGGGGCCTTCTGGATTTCAACATCTACGCCAATGACCGCCGAGACATCAATCTCACGCCCGATTACTACGGCCACGGTGCCGACGGCGGTTACGCGGAATACGTAGCGCTGCCGGCTGACCAGTTCCATCACATACCCAATGCCGAACTGGCGGATGCCGAAGTGGCGTCCATGGGCATGTGTTCCTACCAGACCGCCATGCACATGCTTACCTCGGCCAACATCAAGGCCGGAGAGCGGGTCCTGGTGACCGGCGCCAGCGGGGGCGTTGGCACGGCCCTGATCCAGCTTTGCCGAATTATGGGGGCTATTCCCTATGCTCTCAGTAAACAGGACAAAGCGGCAGCGCTGTTGGAACTGGGCGCCGAGGCGGTGCTGGATCGCTCCGATATGGACAGCTTTGTAGATCGGGTGAAAGCGGAAACCGGAGGCAAGCCCATTGATGCGGTGATGGACCTGGTGGGCGGAGAGATGACCGATGTGTTCATCGACACCATGATCTTCGATATGAACGCCCGCAGCACCTACCCGCGCCTGAGTATTGCCGGGGCCAGTGGCGGCAACATCAGCGAAATCCTGTGGACCCGGATCTACCTCTACCAGGTACAGATTTTCGGGGTATCTCATGGCACCCGCGAAGAGGCGGAACAACTAATGGCCTGGATCCGGGGAGGGCAACTGAAACCGGTTCTGCACGGTGCGTTTCGGCTTTCTGACCTGCACCGGGCAGAAGAATATTTTGTGAACCGGGGTAGCAATTATCTCGGCAAGATCGTGATCGTTCCCGACTCACAATGGGAAGAACACGGCCAACCCTGGTCACTGGAGAGCGCTTGATGAAACCGGAACTTACCATTCAGTTGATGGATACCCATGCCGGCGGTGATGTCAGCCGGATCGTGACCGGTGGCATTGATCTTTTGCCCGGTGATACCGTGCGAGCGCAGATGGAGTACCTGCGGGATGACGCCGACGGTCTACGCCGGCTTTTGCTGGAAGAGCCCTACGGGATACCGGAAATGTCTGTGGATCTGTTGGTGCCGCCCACGGATCCGCGAGCTGCCGCCGGTTACATCATCATGGAAGTCATGGGCTACCCTATCTACTCGGGCTCCAACACCATCTGCACGGCTACTGCGGTGCTGGAAGCGGGCATTGTGCCCAAACAGGAAGGCCAGCAGAGTTTTATACTGGAATCGCCCGCCGGACTGGTCCAGATTGAGGCGACGGTGCACGACGGAGTGGTAGAAGCCATCACCTGTGAGGGTCTGCCCAGCTATATCCACACCTACAAGGCCACCATCGACGTGCCTTCGCTGGGCGAGATTACCTACAGTGTTGCATACAGCGGCGGCTTTTATGCGCTGGTGGATGCAGCCAGCATGGGCTTCGATCTGACCCTGGACGAAGAACGCAAACTCGCAGAAACCGCCCACGCCATTGTCGAGGCGATTCAGGCAGAGCGGGGCTTTTCCCATTATACGCTTGGCGACGTAGGGCCACTGCCGTTCCTGCACTTCATGGGCCCTGTGGAACATGTGGCAGAGGGCTATTACCGGTCCCGCTCGGCAACCTATGTGCATCCCGGGGTGATCTGTCGGAGCACAACGGGCACTGGCACGTCCGCCCGTCTGGCGTTGATGAACTACGAAGGCAGTATCAAGCCGGGCGACAAGCTGGAAACCGTTTCCCTCAGAGAGACGGGTTTTATCGGTGAATTCACTTCGGTTGAGGAAGAGGGTGAGTACCAGGTGATCAAAAACAGCATCACCGGCAAGGGTTATGTCATTGCCCGCTCCGACATCGTGGTCAATTGCGATGATCCCATGGTGGAATGCGACTCCCTGCACCACATACTTTCAAGCCGCCATCCCGGGAAGATTACGCCGAAATCCTGATTTTCGTGTTTGATCCCTTCAAGGGTGCGGCAGGCCTGTCGCACCCGCTTTTCCTGCTCATAAAGCCCCGCAGATTTCTTCCTTTTTGGTCTAAAGTTTACCTTTACGTAAAGTGAATCCTGTGCTAAACCTTGACCCGTGCTTTCAATGATAAAAACAACAGGAGTTGAGAATGAGCCTTCCGGAATATACCGACGTTTACAACAACTTCGATCCTGCTGCTCTGGAAGCGGACATCCTGGATGGACGTCTGGATAGCGGGCTCAACGTATGTCACGAAATCTGCGACAAATGGGCAGATGACCCGAGTCGGGTTGCGCTTTACTACGAAACCGAAGATGGCGGTGACGGCACTCTGACTTTCGCCGAGCTGAAAGAGGCCTCTGCGCGTTTTGCCAATTATCTGAAATCCCAGGGCATCGGAAAGGGCGACCGGGTGGCTGCACTCCTGCCGCGCACTCCGGAGCTGCTGATCGTTATCGCCGGAACCCTGCGTGCTGGTGCCGTGTATCAGCCGCTGTTCACGGCCTTTGGTTCCGGGGCCATCGAGTACCGGTTTGAGCGGGCCAGCACCAAGCTGGTGGTGACCAACCCGGAGAACTATCCCAAGCTGAACGACGTCAAAGTCTGCCCGCCGGTTGTGGGTGTAAACGCCAGTGAGATTGGCGCGGACATCCCTGACTTCGAAGAGACCCTGGCGGCCCAGTCGAGCGATTTTGAGCCTGTCATGATCAAGGGCGACGATCCGTTCCTGCAGATGTTCACTTCCGGCACCGTGGGTAAGTCCAAAGGGGTTGCGGTACCGGCCAAAGCGCTGCTGGCGTTCTACGTTTACATGAAATACGCCATTGATCTGCAGGATGGTGACAGGTTCTGGAACGTGGCCGATCCCGGTTGGGCCTACGGTCTTTACTATGCCGTGGTTGGGCCGCTGCTGATGGGCCACGCCACGCACTTCAACCCGGGTGGTTTTACCCCGGAATCCACCTACGACATGATCCGCAAGTACAAGATCACCAACCTGGCTGCGGCGCCTACGGCTTACCGTTTGCTCAAGGCAAACGATCACGTGCTGCCGGAAGGCGAGAACCTGGGCCTTCGGGTTGCCAGCAGTGCCGGCGAGCCTCTGAACCCGGAAGTGGTGAACTGGATTCGCAACCGTCACTACTGCCCCGTTAAAGATCATTACGGCCAGACCGAGACTGGCATGACCTGCTGCAATTTTCACGGTCTGGCGCATCCGGTCCGTGAAGGCTCCATGGGCTATGCCTCTCCTGGCCACAAGGTGGTCGCGCTGAACGAGAAAAACGAGGTTGTAGGCGAGGGTGAAGTTGGTCAGCTGGCGGTTGACGTAAAAGCGTCCCCGCTTTTCCACTTCGACGGTTACACCTGGGGTGAAAAGGACCCGTTCGTTAACGGCTACTACCTCACCGGTGACATGGTCATCAACCACGGCAATGGCAACTTCTCCTTCAGTGGCCGGGATGATGACATCATCACCACGGCCGGCTACCGGGTGGGACCGGCAGACGTCGAGAGCACACTGCTCGAGCACGCCGCTGTGGCGGAGTCCGGCGTTGTCGGCAAGCCGGACGAAAAGCGCGGTTCCATCATCAAGGCTTATGTGGTGATCAAGGGCGATTACGCTCTTGGAGACGAACAGGCCCTGAAAGACGAACTGCAGGAGTTGGTGCGTCGCAGGCTATCGACCCACGCCTTCCCCCGGGAGATTGAGTTTGTCGATGAGCTGCCGAAGACTCCCAGCGGCAAGATCCAGCGGTTTGTCCTGCGTAATCAGGCCAAGGAAGAAATCGGCGCATGATCATTACGTTCGAAGAGCTGCAGGCCTTCCTTGACGAGCAGTTTCCGCAGGGTGAGGCCTACGGCACCCTGCAGAAGCTCGGGGATGGCTGGGCAGAAATGAAACTGGAAGTGGATGAGGCGCATCTCAGGCCCGGGGGCACCGTCTCCGGGCCGGCCATGATGGGGCTGGCGGATGTCACCCTGTATGCGGCGCTTTTGAGCAAGATTGGCCTGGTTCCCCTGGCGGTGACCACTAATCTGAACATTAATTTTCTGCGCAAGCCGGTGGCGCATCAGCCTATCTGGGCCCGTGCCACCATGCTGAAAGTCGGCCGTACCATGGGCGTGGGCGAAGTGTTTGTGTACTCGGAAGGTGCCGAAGAGCCGGTTGCCCACTCCACCATGACTTATTCAATTCCGCCAAACCGGTAATGCCATGCAGATTCGTGACATGATGGTGCCGGTAGGCGACGGTATTGAGCTGGAAGTCAGGCGAATCCAGCACGCGGAACCGAAAGGGCCGGTGCTGGTTTTTCTCCACGAGTCCCTGGGCAGCATCGCCTTGTGGCGTAAGTTTCCGGAAAAGCTCGCGAAAGCAACCGGCTGCGACGCGCTGATCTACAATCGTCAGGGCTATGGCCATTCTTCCGATGAAGAACTCCCGCGCCCGTACGATTACCTTGAGACAGCTGGCGAACAGTGGTTGCCCCGTCTCCTGGACAAGCTCGAGATCAGGGATGTGGTGCTGATAGGGCACAGCGACGGTGGTTCCATTGCCCTCGTGACCGCCGGCACCATGGGGGGGCGTGTAAAGGCGCTGGCGACCATGGCGGCGCACATCTATGCCGATCACCTGACCCTCGCTGGTATCGAGGAAATGGCCGTACGTTACAGGGAGACGGATATCCGGGATCGTTTGGCGCGCTATCACGGCAACCGGACTGACGATCTTTTCAACGCCTGGCAGACAGTCTGGCGTGACGAAGGGTTTCAGGCGGCGATGGATTTCAGTCGCTGGCTGGCGGCAATTGAATGTCCGGCTATTATCATTCAGGGAGAAAACGACGAATACGGAGTGCCGGAGCAGGTCACGGATATCGTTGCCGGCATCGGGCCAAAGGCCCGAGGTGTTCTTCTCGAGGATGCGGGGCACTCGCCACACCTGGAAAAGCAGGACCAGGTAGTAGAACTCCTATACGACTTTTTGCGTAGCGAGAGTGTACTTAAAAACTGCAATTAAGTATTGACGTTTACGTATACGTCAATCTAATCTGGTAGTCAGATAAAACGCACAACAATAACAAAGGTAGATTGGCTCATGAGTGAACAGTACGTTCTGGAGACCCGTAACCTTGTCAAAGAATTCAAGGGCTTTGTTGCGGTCGACGACGTGAACCTGAAGGTCCAGAAAGGCCACATTCACGCCCTGATCGGCCCCAATGGTGCCGGCAAGACCACGGTCTTCAATCTGCTCACCAAATTCCTGATCCCGACCCGGGGCCAGATCCTGTTCAAGGATCAGGACATCACCACCATGAAGTCCGCCGCCATTGCCCGCCAGGGCATTGTTCGCTCGTTTCAGATCTCAGCCGTATTCCCACACATGACCGCGCTGGAGAACATCCGGGTAGCCTTGCAGACGTTCGAGGGCACCTCCTTCAGTTTCTGGAAATCCGGTAACTCCCTGCACAAGCTCAACCAGCGTTGCATGGAGCTCCTGGACGCCGTGGGCCTGGCTGAATTCGCCAACACCACCACGGTTGAGTTGGCGTACGGGCGCAAACGGGCGTTGGAACTGGCCACCACGCTTGCCATGGAGCCCCAACTTTTGTTGCTGGACGAGCCAACCCAGGGCATGGGTTCGGAAGACGTTGATCGCGTTGTGGAACTGGTACGCAAGGCTGCCGAAGGACGAACTGTCCTGATGGTTGAGCACAACCTCAGCGTAGTCAGCAAACTCTGTGATCGCATCACCGTACTGGCTCAGGGCGCTGTTCTGACCGAAGGCGATTACGCGACGGTTTCCGGCGATCCACGGGTTCGCGAGGTGTATATGGGCAGTGATGGTAGCGGCGAGCGCGGCACCACCGCCGACAATGATCAGGCGGAGGCAGCGCAATGACCACGAAATCCGACCGCGAGTACGAACAGCTGCGACTGTCCGGATTGCACGCCTTTTACGGCGAGTCTCACATCCTCCACGGCATCGACATGGTGGTGAACCGCGGGGAACTGGTGACTTTGTTGGGTCGCAATGGCGCGGGCCGTAGCACAACGCTCAAAGCCATCATGAATATGGTTGGCCGGCGCACCGGCTCCATTATGATCAATGGTGAGGAGACCATGTCCTGTGCACCTCATCATATTGCCAGGTTGGGTGTCGGGTATTGCCCCGAACATCGGGGCATTTTTTCCTCACTCAGTGTCCAGGAAAACCTGACACTACCGCCAGTTGTGCGTAGCGGCGGCATGAGCCTGGAAGAAATCTACAACATGTTCCCCAACCTTTATGAACGTCGCTTCAGCCAGGGCACCAAGCTGTCCGGCGGCGAACAGCAGATGCTGGCCATGGCGCGTATTCTGCGCACCGGCGCCAACATGCTGTTGCTGGACGAGATCACAGAGGGCCTGGCCCCGGTTATTGTAGAAAAGCTGGGAGAGGTCCTGATTGCCCTGAAAAACAAGGGCTTGACCATTGTCCTGGTTGAACAGAATTTCCACTTCGCAGCACCGTTAGCCGACCGTCATTACGTTGTTGAGCACGGTCAGATTGTGGAAGAAGTCAGCGCCAACGAACTGAGTGCAAAACAGTCGGTGCTGGATGGCTATTTGGGGGTCTGATCCCGGATAGGACGAGAGCAAGAAAAGTAACAACAACCCGAACCAACGCAAGACAGTAGCGGAGATACAACAATGACAATGATGAAAAAGCTTCTGACATCAGCCGTTGCATCAGCCATGATGGTAGGCGGAGCCCAGGCGGCCATTTCCAACGACACGGTCAAGATCGGTTATCTGGCGGACATGTCCGGCACCTACCGTGACCTGGCAGGACCAAACGGTCTGAAAGCTCTGGAAATGGCCATCGCTGATTTTGGTGGTAACGTCAACGGCGCCAAGATCGAAGTGGTCAGCGCCGATGACCGTAACAGCCCGGATACCTCATCCAGCACCGTCCGTCGCTGGGTTGAGAACGAGGATGTAGACCTCGTGGCCGGTATGGTGGCCTCCTCAGTTTCCATTGCCGTGAGCAAAATCCTGGAAGAGAACGATCGCCTGGGTATCATCTCCGGTTCAGCTGCTTCAAGCATTACCAACGAACACTGTACCCCCAACCACATCCACTATGTCTACGACACCTATCCGCTGGCCAACGGCACCGCCAGTGCGGTCGTTAAAGAAGGTGGCAAAACCTGGTACATGCTGACTGCCGATTACGCTTTCGGTCATGCTTTGGAAGGCGACGTGACTCGCGTGGTCGAAGCCAACGGTGGTGAAATCATCGGTTCAGTGCGTCATCCGTTCCCCACTCAGGACTTCTCATCGTTCATCCTGCAGGCTCAGGCATCCGGTGCTGATGTTATCGGTCTGGCAAACGCCGGCGCCGACACAACCAACGCCATCACCACCGCCAGTGAGTTCGGCGTAACCCAGTCCGGCCAGACTCTGGCGGCACTGCTGCTGTTCCTGACTGACGTACATGCGCTTGGCGCTCAGACGGCCCAGGGTATCCAGCTCACCACCGGTTGGTACTGGGACATGAACGATGAAACCCGTGAGTGGTCTGATCGCTTCATGGAAGAAACCGGCGTGCGTCCGACCATGGTTCACGCTGGCATCTACTCCAGCGCCATGCAGTACCTGAAAGCCGTAGAGGCCACCGGTTCTGACGATGCCCAGACTGTGCGCAAGCAGATGATGGACACTCCGATCAACGACATGTTTGCCAAGAACGGCAAGATCCGCGTTGACGGCCGCATGGTGCACGATATGTACCTGGCGGAAGTGAAGACCCCGGCCGAGTCCAAGAACGAGTGGGATCTGTACAAGATTCTGCGGACCATCCCGGCCGAAGAGTCCTACCGTCCGCTCTCCGAGAGCAAGTGCAAGCTGGTCAATAACTAAAAGCGACCGTTATGGGTTCGTCCTGCAACAGGGCAGGGCGAACCCATGAAAACGGAAAAGAATAAAGCCAAAAAACAATCCCTGTGCTGCTTCTGGAGTTAGCCCAATGTCCATGATTTTCGGCGTCCCTTTAGCTGTGCTATCCGGCCAGCTCCTGATCGGAATAATCAACGGCGCCTTTTACGCCCTTCTGAGCCTTGGGCTCGCGGTCATCTTCGGTCTGCTGAAGATCATCAATTTTGCCCATGGCGCAATGTATATGCTCGGCGCTTTGACCACCGTCCTGATGTTCGACTATCTGGGCGTGAATTACTGGGTCGCCTTATTGCTGGCGCCACTTCTGGTTGGTGCCTTCGGTGTCGCCATTGAATATTTTCTGCTGCGTCGCATTGCGGGGCAGGATCACATCTACAGTCTGCTGCTGACGTTCGGCGTCGCGCTGATCATCTCGGGTGTACTGGTGAACTGGTTCGGGGTTTCCGGGCTTCGCTACACCATGCCGGACATGTTCAAGGGTGGCGTAAACCTCGGCTTCATGTTCATGCCGTACTACCGGGCCTGGGTCATCGTAGCGGCACTGGTCGTCTGCTTTGCAACCTGGTTCGTGATTGAGAAAACCAAGCTGGGCGCCTACCTGCGGGCCGGCACGGAAGACTCTCAATTGATGCAGGGTTTTGGCATTAACGTGCCGCTTCTGATTAGCCTCACCTACGGGTTTGGTGTTGCGCTGGCAGCCTTTGCAGGTGTTCTGGCCGCGCCCATCTACTCGGTGACACCGGTCATGGGGTCGGCCACACTGATTACGGTCTTCGCCGTGGTGGTTATCGGCGGTATGGGCTCCATCGGCGGCGCCATCATCACCGGTATTCTGATGGGCGTGATTGAAGGGCTCACCAAAACCTTCTACCCGCCGGCATCCTCGGCGATCATCTTCCTGGTCATGGTTCTGGTTCTTATGTTCCGGCCCAGTGGCTTGTTCGGTAAGGAGGCATAACCATGAATCAGCCAGTCAATTCCGCCGACATTCACAAGGCTATCGTTCAGGAACAGGCCGCTCAGGATCGCAAAAAGATGATGCTGAACGGTGTCCTGCTGCTCCTCCTGCTGGCGGCACCGTTCATGATCTATCCGGTCTTCCTCATGAAGATCCTGTGCTTCGCGCTGTTTGCGGTGGCGTTCAACCTTCTGTTCGGCTTCACCGGCCTGTTGTCATTTGGCCACGCAGCCTTCCTGGCCACAGGGGGCTACACCACCGGTTACCTGCTCAGTAATTACAGCGGGCTAAGCACCGAGATGGGCATCATCGCCGGTACGCTGGCGGCCACAGTGCTCGGTACTGGCTTTGCGTTGCTGTCGATTCGTCGCCAGGGTATCTATTTCGCGATGGTGACCCTGGCGCTGGCGCAACTTGTATTCTTCTTCTTCGTCCAGTCTGAATTTACGGGCGGCGAAGACGGTATGCACGGCATTCCACGGGGTGAGCTGTTGGGCTTCATCAACCTCGAAGACAACCTGAACATGTACTACTTCGTGCTGGCGGTGTTCATTGCCTGCTACCTGCTGGTGCAGCGTATCGTCAGCAGTCCGTACGGCCAGGTGCTGAAGGCCATCAAGCAGAACGAACCCCGTGCGGTCTCCCTCGGTTATAACGTGGATCGCTATAAGGTGCTCGCGTTCGTGATCTCGGCAGCCCTGGCAGGTCTCGCCGGGTCCATGAAGTCTGTGGTGTTCCAGTTGGCCTCTCTGAACGATGCTCACTGGCATATGTCGGGCGAGGTGATACTGATGACCCTGGTTGGCGGCATGGGAACCCTGCTTGGCCCGGTGGTCGGTGCCACCTTTGTGGTGAATATCGAGTACCAACTCTCCCAGGGAGCCTTGCGGGATTGGGTAGACCCGATCCTTGGCGGCATCTTCGTGCTGACGGTACTGGCCTTCCGCAGTGGTATCGTGGGTGAGATTCAGAAGTTTGTGAAAAAGAATCTGGGCTGAAGCCTGCTGCACCCCTGAAAACCAAAAGGGCCACCTCTCGGGGTGGCCCTTTTGCATTATATATCCGGGGTGTGTTTCCGTTTGCTAAAACTCGGCTAAACGACTGGGTGTTCCCACATAGACATAAACTGCGGAATCCCCGCGGAAAGCCACCCTGTGAACCGACACATTCGGTGTGCCCGTTTCTGAAGTGCTGAATCGGGTCACCATTCCGGCATTCTCGCCATCCCGTGTCCTCGGGTTTTCCTGGCTTTTCCAGCTATCACCAAGGCACTGTCCCATCCAGTTGACGGCCGTGTTGTACCGTGTGGTAGCAACCTCATCGTTCGGAGTATTGCCGGAGCAGACATAGGCACTGTCGTTGTTGGCCCAGCTCCAGATCTCGCAGTGTCCCCGAATAAGCTGCTCTTTCGCTTTGTAGACCGTTACCGAGCGGAAATCGTTTGCACTGCCCCGATATTGTTCGAATCCGGCCGGGTAGTCAGCAACGATGTTTTTCAGTGAGGCACAGGGGTCCTCCACGCCCACTGAGAGGGTATCCTGAACCGAGCATCCCGCCAGGGAAAACCCGATAATGACGGAAGCAAAATTTGCGGTCTTGGGGATTTTCATTTCATGAATCTCTGAGTCGAACGATTCAGGGAAATATAGCAAAGATTCGACTAATCTTATTTTCGACTTGATTGAACCCCGCCAGCAAACTGCTTTCTTTTCACCGAGGGAGCGAAAGTCAGCCAGGGTGAGCTCCTGATCCGGCTTGAGGACACTCGCGCAAGCGCCGATCTTCAGCAGGCGGATGCTGAACTGGCCGCCGCCCGCGCCGAGTTGGAGTCCGCAACCCGAAACCTCAGGCGCGGAGAGGAAGTGTCAGAAAAAGGGTTCCTCTCCGCCGCGGACCTGGACAAACTCAAAGACCGTTTCAGTGCAGCTGAAAGTCGGTTAAAGGCCGCCCAGGCGGCGGTTCAGAAGGCCGATACCAATCTGGAGTATGCGGAAGTACGAGCCCCTTTTGATGGCTGGATTGGTCGGCTGAACTATGACGTCGGTGCCGTGGTCAGTCCTGCAAGCGGGCCCATGACGTCCGTGCTGGTGACGGACCCTGTGTACGTCGAATTCCAGGTCAACGAAGCTGATTTTGTCAGCTTCCGCCGGAGGGGCGCTGAATCCGCCGAAGCGTTTTCGAAGTCTCTGGGGCTCTCTTTGACTTTGCCGGATGGCGAGCGCTATGAGCAGCCTGGTGTGCTGGATTTCGCCGACGTACAGACCGATGCCAGTACGGGGACCGTCGAGATGCGAGCGGTCTTCCCCAATCCCGATGCGGTCCTCGTGCCAGGCCTGTACGTGACACTCCGGGTTGAGGGGCAGTCGGGTGAGGCCAAGGTGCTTGTCCCTCAGGTAGCGGTTCAGGAGACCATTGAAGGAAAGTTTGTTCTGGTGGTTGATGACCAGAATCAGGTTGCCCAGCACTTCATCCAGACCGGCTCTCGGGAAGGAGCGCTGCTGGTGGTCAACTCAGGGCTCGAAGCCGGTGACCAGGTGATTGTGGAGGGCCTCCAGAAAGTTCGGCCCGGAGTCACAGTCAGTGCTGCTCAAAAACAGATTGACCCGCAAACCGGAGCACTCATCCAGACGGGTGAGGCGAGCCAATGATCAGCCGGGTTTTTATCCATCGACCGAAGTTTGCGTTTGTTATTTCCATCCTGATTACCCTGGCCGGGCTACTGGCGTTACGCATTCTGCCGGTCAATATGTATCCGGACATGGCCCCGCCCCAGGTTCAGGTGACCGCATCGCTTCCCGGGGCCAGCGCCCAGGTAAACGTCCAGAACCGCGTTGCCCTGGCGGAACCGTTTTTGCCCGATGAAGTCCGGCGACAGGGCGTGGTGGTCAGCAAGCAGGCTGGCAACATGCTGATGGGTATCAACCTGACCTCCGAGCGACCGGACCTGGACGGCGTCTTTCTCAGCAACTACGCCTCCAATAACCTGGTCGAAGCCCTTGGTCGGGTGCCAGGCGTCGGTTCTGCGGAAGTGATGGGCGCGAAAGATTACAGCATGCGAGTCTGGCTGGATCCCCGCCGGATGGCCTCACTGGATGTGACCGTCGCCGAGGTTGCTGCCGCGCTTCGTGAGCAGAACCAGATTGTCGCGGCCGGCAAACTCGGCCAGCCGCCCGTTCCTGCGGGCCAGCAGTTTGTCTACAGTATCCAGACCCGGGAACGCCTGTCAGATCCCGACGAGTTCGCCCAGACCATTCTCCGCTCCAGGCCTGATGGCGGCTTTGTGCGCCTCAGGGACGTCGGGCGTATCGAACTGGGCTCCCGTTCCTATACCTCCACCGCGAAACTTAACAATCAGGACACGGCATTCCTGGTGATCTACCAGCTGCCCGATGCCAATGCTCTGGAGGTCGCGGAACGGGTAAAAGCACTGGTTGATGAGGCGTCCGCGAGTTTTCCGGAGGGTGTGAATCACACCGTACTTTACGACACCACGGAGTTTATCAGCCGCTCCATCAGCGAAGTCATCGTTACCCTGTTCCAGGCCGTCGGCCTGGTGATCCTGGTGGTGTTCCTGTTCCTGCAGAACTGGCGGGCCACGCTGATTCCCAGTATCGCGATCCCGGTCTCTCTGATCGGCACCTTTGCGGTTATGTCGGTGCTTGGCTATTCCATCAACACCATCACGCTGTTCGGACTGGTTCTGGCGATTGGCATTGTGGTGGATGACGCCATTGTGGTTATCGAGAACGTGGAACGCATTCTTGCTGAGGAGAAGCTGCCAATACGCGAGGCGGTCACCAAGGCGATGGCGGAGGTCACAGGGCCGGTGATTGCCACCACGCTGGTTTTGTTGGCCGTGTTCGTGCCTGTTGCCTTCATGCCCGGGATCACCGGCAAGCTCTACCAGCAGTTCTCGGTCACCATTTCGGTGGCCGTGATCATTTCCTCAATCAATGCGCTGACACTGAGCCCGGCCTTGTGCGTTGCGCTGCTTGGCAGGAGCGGGGACAAAGCCATTGGCTGGCTCCGGCCTTTCGAGGTACTGATTACGCGGACCACCAGCGGCTACTCGAAGCTGGTGGTGCAGCTCCTGCGCAAAGGGGCGCTCGTTGGCGTTGCCCTGGTGGTGATTCTGGTTGCCGGTGCCGGCCTGTTCAAATCAGTGCCTTCGGCGTTCGTCCCGCCGGAAGATCAGGGCTTCCTGTTCGTGGATGTGCAGTTGCCCGATGCTGCTTCCCTGGAGCGCACGGAAGCCGTGCTAACCAAAGTAACGGACATGGTTCTGGAAGACCCGGCAGTAACTGACTTCATTACGGTATCCGGCTTCTCGCTGCTGGGTGGCGCATCCTCAAACAATGGCCTTGGCATTGTAATGCTGAAAGACTGGGAAGAAAGGGAAGATGCCAGTCTGGGTCTGGGGGCGGTCATTCCCAGACTGTATTCCAGGCTCTGGACAATCCCCGAGGCACAGGTGATGGTCTTCAATCCGCCTCCGATCCCCGGGCTGGGAACCTCATCCGGCTTCGACTTCCGCCTTCAGGATAATCAGGGCAGGGACGTCTCGGAGCTGGCGCAGGTTATGAATGGCCTCATCTACGAAGCCAACCAGAGTGAAGCGCTTTCCCGGGTATACAGCACCTACCGCGCGAACATTCCGCAGTACCTGCTGGAAGTCGAGAGGAACAAGGCCAAGGCTCTGGGTATTGAGCTCTCCGATATCTTCTCTACCCTGCAGACCCAGCTTGGCTCGCTTTACGTGAACGACTTTACCCGTTTCGGCAAGAACTACCGTGTGCTTCTGCAGGCCGAAGGTGAATTCCGGCAACGTCCTGAAGATCTGTCCCATTACTTTGTCCGCAACCGGGATGGCGATATGGTGCCGCTGACCACGCTGACCACGCTGGCCTCGCTCAAGCCGGTGCTTGGGCCCTCAAGCATCCAGCATTTCAACTTGAAGCGCTCGGTAACCATCTCCGGGGAGGCGGCAGCGGGCTTTGCCAGTGGCGCCGGGGCTGCAAGCCGGGTAAGCCTCGGTATTACGGTTCTCAGTGGCATGGTTGCCATCACCGTTCTGGGCACATTGCTGGTCCCGGTATTTTACAAATGGATCCAGTCTGTTCGGGACCGCCTCCAACCGGCAGCGTAGTTCGCTGACCGTTCAGGCCGGAGGCTGAAAAACGAAAGCATCCATGGCCAGAACACCGTGTTCGATCCCGCCATCAATCAGCCCGCCGGGTTGCTGCTCCCCGGCTGCACCGGCGGCCACCAGCAAAGGTAGAAAATGCTCGGTGGTTGGGTGCGCCCGCTTGGCATGGGGGGCCTCCTCCAACGCTGCTATCAGTTGCTGATGGTCGCCGTCCTGCACTTTGGCACGGACCCAATCCGTGAATTCCCTCGCATACCCGGATGCGTTCGGGTCACCCCAGCGAACCTCGCACAGATTGTGGGTAAGGCTGCCTGATCCGATGATGAGCACACCATCATGCTCGAGCGGCTGCAGGGCCTGGCCCAACCGCCAGGCAGACGCAGGCCCAAGATCCGTTGGCATCGAAACCTGGAATACCGGAACCGAATGATCAGGGAACAGGTGCATCATTGGCACCCAGGCCCCGTGATCCAGCCCCCGGGTCTCGTCAGCACTGGCCTTCCAGCCCCCTGCCTCCAACAACGCCAGAGCAGTTCGCGCAAGTTTCGGATGGCCTGGTGCCGGATAGTCGAGGTTATAGAGTTCGGGTGGAAAACCCCGAAAATCGTGAATCGTCTCGGGTGTTTCCGAGACGCCTACCCGGATTTCTTCCGTCATCCAGTGTGGTGAAACCACCAGCACAGCTGCGGGCCGGGTCAGGCGTTTGCCCAGCTCTGTCAGGGCCGGGCCAGCAAGGCCCGGCTCCAGCGCAAAGGTGGGAGCGCCGTGGGAAACAAACAGACTCATGATTTGCTCCTCCGGGTTGCGGTGGTTATCGGGCTGCAATCGCGCGGTCAATGGACGCGCGGCCTGCGCCGCTGAATACCAGGGATACCGATACGGCCAGCAAGGCCAGGCCAAACTCGTAACCATTGTTACTCATGAACAGGCCGTTGCCGATATGAACGCTGAAAATGGCGATCAGCATGGCGAATGCCAGTACCGCGCTGGCGGGGCGAACCAGCAGGCCGATGATCAGAGCCAGGCCACCAAAGAATTCCGCACCGCCGGCCAACAAGGCCATCAGGTAGCCGGGACTCAGCCCGATGGAATCCATCCATTGTCCTGTGCCTTCCAGGCCATAGCCGCCAAACCAGGCAAACAGTTTCTGGGCGCCATGAGCGGCGAAAATGATACCGACGGGAATTCGAAGGGCCGGAGCGCCCCAGCCTGCGTCAGTGGCGATCAGTTTGTTCAGGAATGCGTTGTTCATGATGAATCTCCTTGGGTGTGTTGTGAGCATGTGGGTACTTTACAAATATCAATAAAAGGGATAAACGTGGCTTTATTGGATTAACTGTTTCGGAAAAAGAAACAATGGATCGATTGCTGGAGATGCAGACGTTCTGCACCGTGGTTGAGGCGGGGAGCTTTGTGGCTGCGTCGGAGAATCTGGGGATGTCCAAGGCCGCTGTCTCGCGTTATGTCAGCGAGCTGGAAAGTCGTCTCGGGGTTCGGCTGCTGCAGCGGACCACCCGCCGCCTGTCGCTGACGGGGGAGGGCGAGGTGTTTTATGTCCGATGCCGGGAGTTGCTGGCTGGCGTTGAGGAGGCAGAAGCGGAAATTACCTCCCGCAATGATGTCGCGCGGGGCACGCTCAGGGTGAACGCGCCGGTCAGCTTCGGGATCAGCCACCTTGCGCCTTTGTGGGGAGAATTCCACGCCCGCTATCCGGACGTGGAGTTGTCGATCGACCTCTCGGACCGGCTGGTGGACATCGTTGAGGAAGGTTTTGATCTGGCTATCCGGATTGCCACCCTGCAAAGCTCTACACTGGTTAGCCGAAGGATTACCTCCACCCGGTTAATAGCCTGCGCCTCGCCTGATTACGTTGCCACCCATGGCGCCCCCAGCAAACCGGAAGACTTGGCCAGCCACAGGATTATCGGCTACAGCAACTTCACCACAGGTAACGACTGGCCTTTTGAAGGCCCCGATGGCTCAATCAGCGCGCGGGTAAGGCCGTGGATGTACGCCAATAATGGTGAAACCTGTTGTGCCGCTGCCGTGGTCGGGCAGGGCATCGTGCTTCAGCCCGGTTTTCTGGTACACAAAGACCTGGAAGCCGGAAGGCTGGTGGAGCTGATGCCTGACTATCGCTCCACCGAGCTTGGCGTATACGCCGTCTATCCCACCCGCAAGTTCGTCACACCCAAAGTCCGTGCTCTGGTTGACTACCTGGTCTCTGCCTTTCCCGATTCCCTGTGAAGGCAAGGGCCAGCCCCCCAGACGCTAGGCGTCTGGTGTCTGAAGCCGCTTACGTTCCGCCCGGCGCATCAGGTACCAGGCAATAAACGCGATCAGCGATACCGCCACGATGATCAGCGTGGCCAACGCGTTGATCTTCGGCGAAACTCCCATCCGTACGGAGGAAAACACCACCATCGGCAGCGTGGTTGCACCCGGGCCGGACACGAAGCTGGCAATCACCAGATCATCCAGCGACAGAGTGAACGCCAGCAGCCAGCCAGATACGAGCGCTGGAGCAATCACTGGCAGTGTAATCACGAAGAAGGTCTTCAGTGGCGTACAGCCCAGGTCCATGGCCGCTTCCTCAATGGAGCGATCCACTTCCTGCAACCGGGCCGACACCACTACCGCCACATAGGCACTGCAGAAGGTGGTGTGGGCGATCCAGATGGTGGCCATGCCACGATCCACCGGCCAGCCGATGGTCTGGGCCATCTGCACGAACAACAGCAGCAGCGACAGGCCCGTGATTACCTCCGGCATAACCAGCGGTGCGGTTATCATGCTGGATAGCAGTGTTCGCCCTCGCATCTTCTTGAAGCGGGTGATCACAAACGCACACAGCGTACCCAGGCACACCGCCATGCTGGCGGAGTAGAAGGCAATCCGCAGGCTCATCCACACCGCCGACAGAATCTGCTCATCCCGGAACAGCTCGCCGTACCACTGGGTTGAGAAACCGGCCCACACCGATACCAGCCGGGACGCATTGAACGAATACACGATCAGCACGAACATTGGCAGGTACAGGAACAGCAGGCCGAGAACCAGCATCACTTTGGAGAAACTGAAGGAACGGGACTTAACCATGCTTTTCCATCTCCCGGGCCTGGAACCGATGGAACAGCACAATGGGTACCAGCAGTAATAACAGCATCACGATCGCCAGGGCAGACGCCACCGGCCAGTCGCGGTTGTTGAAGAACTCCTCCCACAACACCTTGCCGATCATCAGCGTGTCCGGCCCGCCCAGCAGTTCCGGGATAACGAACTCGCCCACCGCGGGAATAAACACCAGCATGGAACCGGCCAGAATGCCGGCCTTCGACAGGGGCAGGGTAATGGCCCAGAAGGTGGTCAGGCTGCGGCAGCCCAGGTCTGATGCCGCCTCCAGCAGGCGCACATCCAGCTTCACCAGGTTGGTGTAGATGGGCAGCACCATGAATGGCAGATAGGCGTAGACAATGCCCAGCACCACCGCGAAGTTGGTGTTCAGCATCTTGAGCGGCTGATCGATAAAACCCAGCCACATCAGAAAACTGTTCAGAAGCCCCTGATTGCCGAGAATGCCCATCCACGCATAAACCCGGATCAGGAACGAGGTCCAGGAGGGCAGCATTACCATCAAAAGCAACACCAGTTGCCAGTGTTTTGGAGCCCGGGCCATGGCGTAGGCCATGGGGTAGCCAATGAGCAGGCACACCACCGTTGCCAGGAATGCTGTCTTCACCGACCCCCAATAGGCGGCGAAATACAGGCTGTCCGAGAGCAGGAACAGGTAGTTGCCAATGTTCACCACCACCGACAGGGTGTTGTCCACCCACCGGAATACGGGCTCGTAAGGGGGGATGGCCATGACCGCCGAGGTCAGGCTGATCTTCAGCACCAGCGCAAAAGGCAGGAGGAAGAACAGCAGCAGCCACAGGAACGGGATACCGAACACCACCCGGCGATTAAACAGCACTGCACGCACCCGCTCGGTCAGAGGGGTGGGTAAAAGTTTCCGTCTCATTTGCTCAGTTCCAGAGCAGGATGGGGCTGGAGGCTTCCCAGGATACGAATACCCTGTCGCCCCAGGTTGGCCGCTCGCCACGGCGTTCCACGTTCGCCATGGTCGCCTGAACGCGTTTGCCGCTGGCCAGCTTTACGTAGTAGGACGTGATGTCGCCCAGGTAGGCAATATTGTCCACCGTGCCGCAGCTCCAGTTGTGCTCGCCCTCGGGTTTGTCCGCGGTGAGGTAGATTTTTTCCGGGCGCAGGGCAACCAGGGTTTCGGTGGTTTCCGCTGGCGTGGTTACACCACGATCAATGAAAACCGGCGCATCCAGCAGGTTGCTGGTCAGCGTGATGCTGTCGGCCTCGTCTTCCCGGATGTGGGCCTCGAAAATGTTCACCGAGCCAATAAACTCTGCCGTCATGCGGCTGTTCGGGCTCTCATAGATGTCGATGGGCGAGCCGATCTGGGCAATCCGGCCCTGCGCCATGATGGCGATGCGGCTGGCCATGGTCATGGCCTCTTCCTGGTCGTGGGTCACCATCAGGCAGGTGGCACCCACGTTTTCCAGAATTTCCACCAGTTCCAGCTGCATTTCGGTACGCAGCTTTTTGTCCAGGGCGCCCATGGGCTCGTCCAGCAACAGCAGCTTGGGACGTTTGGCCAGTGAGCGGGCCAGGGCAACGCGTTGCTGCTGACCACCGGAAAGCTGCTGGGGTTTGCGCCGGGCATAGGGTTCCATCTTGACCAGCTTCAGCATGGCGGCCACCCGGTCGCGAATTTCGCTTTTCGGCAACTTGTCCTGTTTCAGGCCCATGGCAATGTTCTGCTCCACCGTCATATGGGGGAACAGAGCATAGGACTGGAACATCATGTTGGTCGGGCGCAGGAACGGGGGCAGAGCTGTAACGTCCTGGCCGTCGAGCATGATGGAGCCGGCGTTGGGCGTTTCAAAACCTGCGAGCATGCGTAGCAGGGTGGACTTGCCGGAACCGGAACCACCCAGAAGGGCAAAGATCTCGCCCTTGTGGATGTCCAGGTTCACATTGTCCACGGCCAGCGTGCCATCAAAGCTTTTGGAAATGCTCCGAATGCTGAGTAACACCTCCGCTTGCGCGGAGGTGTTGTTGCCGTTTTCCACCGCTTAACGACCAGACTTCACGTTGGTCCAGGTGCGGGTCATCAGACGCTGGGCGTCCTGAGGCCGGCCTTCCATGATGTACAGCTTCTTCATCACCTCATCGGTCGGGTAGATGCTGATATCGCTCAGAATCTCCGGATCAACGAATTCGTTGGCCGGCTTGTTCGGGTTGGCGTACCACACATAGTTGGTCACGTCCGCGATGATTTCCGGACGCATCAGGAAGTTCATCAACTTGTGGGCGTTCTCAACGTTCGGTGCGCCGGCCGGGATGGTCATCATGTCGAACCACAGGACTGCACCTTCTTTGGGAATGGTGTAGCGGATCACGTTGCCGTTCTCGGCTTCCTCGGCGCGTGCGGCGGCCTGCAGGATGTCGCCGGAGTAACCGGCAGCCACACACAGGTCACCGTTGGCCAGGTCAGCAATGTAACGCGACGAATGGAAGTAGGTGATGTTCGGGCGAATGGCCTTGATCACCTCGCCGCCTTTCCTGATGTCGTCGGCGTTGTTGCTGTTCGGGTCCAGGCCAATGTAGGCCATGGCAGCACGAACCATTTCCTCGCCGGAATCCAGCATGGCAATACCGCAGCCGCCGGCGGCAAGCTTGCCGGTGACTTCAGGATCGAATACCAGGGCCCAGGAATCGGTGGGAGCGCTGTCACCCAGGATTTCCTGGATACGGCCTTCGTTATAGCCATAGCCGTTGGTGCCCCAGAGATAAGGCAGAGCAAACTGGCTACCCGGGTCAACCTTTTCCAGATCGTCCATCAGATCCGGGTTGAGGTTGCTCATGTTCGGCAGCTTGCTGTGGTCCAGCGCTACGAAGGCGTTGGCAGAAATCTGCTTGGCCACATAGTGGTTGGACGGCACAACAAGATCGTAGCCGGAACGACCGGAAAGCAGGGCGGCTTCGAGGATCTCGTTACTGTCGTAAACGTCGTAGATCACCTTGATGCCGGTTTCTTCCGTGAACTTCGCCAGGGTATCCTCGGCGATGTAATCGGACCAGTTGTAGACACGCACTTCCTCGGCGGCAAACGCGGAAGAGGCACACAGAGACAACGCAACAGAGGCGGCCAGCGCCTGTGGCTTACACAACTTCAACATTGGATGATGTCCCTCACTCAAAAGGGATAAATACAAAACGTGCAGGACGCACGCGGTGTTGTGCAGGTCTGCTGAGGGTGGCCGCAGGTGGCTGTTGTCCCGGGAAGAACCGGTCGCCGCCTTTTGACTCCTTTAAGGCTTGTCCTGGAAACGGCGGTGGGGAACCTGCCGAATTCTCGCGATATTTATCATGAGATGCGGGGTTGCGCTATAAAAATTTTACTCCGGGATTTGTGGTATGTCCCTATCTTGCCAAACACCCCGGAAAGCGGGATAAAGGAGTGTTGAAACCCCTGCGCCGGCTCCTCGGCACCAGGCCTGTTTGCGTTGTGGATGGCTTCCCTTATGGCTTCTGGTTCTTCGAGTGCCGACTCGTTCCTTCAGGCACACCCCGAACTGCAGTTTGTTGATCTGCTGATCCCGGATATGAATGGCATTGTTCGCGGCAAGCGGGTAGACCCGTCTGCTTTGGCGAAGGTGTTTGAGCGCGGTGTGGCTATGCCGGCGTCCATCTTTGCCCTGAACATTCAGGGCACTACGGTGGAAGAAACCGGCCTCGGCCTGGATATTGGCGAGGCAGACCGCGTCTGTCTGCCCATTGAAAATACCCTCACTATGGAACCCTGGCAGAAGCGGCCCACTGCGCAACTTCTGTTGACCATGTATGAGCTGGATCGCGAGACACCGTTTTTCGCAGATCCGCGGGTGGTCTTGCAGAACATCATTAAGCGCTTCGAGGAACTGGGTCTGACTCCTGTGGCGGCCTTTGAGCTGGAGTTTTACCTGATTGACCAGGAAAACCTCGCCGGTCGCCCTCAGCCACCCAAATCACCCCTCTCTGGCAAACGCCCGGCGGGCACGCAAGCCTATTCCATTGATGATCTGGACGAATACGCAGAATTCCTGGCGGACGTGCTGGATGCCGCCCATGAGCAGGAATTGCCGGCGGATGCGCTGGTAGCCGAGTCCGCGCCCGGGCAGTTTGAGGTCAACCTGCACTACGTGGATGACGCGGTGCAGGCGTGCGACCACGCCACTCTGCTGAAGCGTCTGATCAAGAACATGGCCTACGACCATGAAATGGACACCACGTTCATGGCCAAGCCTTATCATAACCAGGCCGGCAGTGGCATGCACCTGCACGTGAGCCTGGTGGATGGCGAAGGCCGTAACGTGTTTGCCGGCGACGCCGAGCAGCCAAACGACATGCTGCGCTGGGCCGTGGGTGGATTGGTCGCCACCATGAACGACGCCATGGCCTTGTTCTGCCCCAATATCAATTCCTACCGCCGGTTCAGTCCGGAGTACTACGTGCCCAGCGCCGCCACCTGGGGCGTGGACAACCGCACTGCATCGCTGCGTCTGCCGGGCGGTGATCCGGAGGCCCTGCGGATTGAGCATCGGGTCGCCGGTGCCGATGCCAACCCGTATCTGCTGATGGCTGCGGTGCTGGCGGGTATTCACTACGGCATCTCCAACAGGATAGAGCCACCACCGGTCACCGTGGGTAATGCCCATGAACAGCACGAAGCCTCATTGGTGAATAACCTGCGGGATGCCTTGCGGGAGCTGGGGCAATCGAAAGTGATGGCCGATTATCTCGGCAGCCAGTTTCTGGATGTGTTCGTCGCCTGCAAGGAGCATGAACTGAACGAATTCGAGATGACCATCTCTGATCTCGAATATCTCTGGTACCTGCACACGGTCTGATCAATTCCGGGATAAAAAACGGCGCCTTGAAGGCGCCGTTTTTCGTTTGCCGGACTGCGCCAAACTGTTCCGAACTACTCCAGCACCAGCCAGGTGGCTTTCAGCTCCGTGTACTTGTCAAAGGCGTGCACAGATTTGTCGCGGCCGTTGCCGGACTGCTTGAAGCCACCGAAGGGTGCGGTCATATCGCCGCCGTCATAGTGGTTAATCCACACGCTGCCGGCTCGCAGGGCCTTGGCTACCCTATGTGCGGTATTGATATTGGAGGTCCACACGGCTGCGGCCAGGCCGTAGATGGAATCGTTGGCAATGGCGACGGCTTCGTCTGCGGTATCGAACCCGATGACAGAAAGCACCGGCCCGAAGATTTCCTCCGAGGCAATGCGCATCTGGTTATTCACCCCGTCAAACACCGTGGGCTGAACAAACAGGCCGCCCGTGTTTTCCAGAATCCGCTGCCCACCTTCCACCAGGTGTGCGCCCTCAGACTGCCCGATGCCGATGTAGTCGATGATCCGATCGAGCTGGGCCTGATCCACGATCGCGCCACAGGTAGTCGCCGGGTCCAGCGGATGGCCGGGACGCCAGGTTTTCAGGGCCTCGCATATCAGCCTTACAAACTCGGCACGAATGCTGTTCTCGACCAGCAGGCGACTGCCGGCAGTGCATACCTCGCCCTGGTTGAAGGCGATGGCACTGGCCGCCTCTGAAGCGGCCTTTTTCAGGTCTGGCGCATCGGCGAAGACAATGTTGGGGCTCTTGCCACCGGCCTCCAGCCATACCCGTTTCATGTTGGATTGGCCGGCGTAGATCATCAGTTGCTTGGCCACATTCGTGGACCCGGTAAACACCAGGCAGTCCACGTCCATGTGCAGCGCCAGGGCCTTGCCCACGGTGTGACCATAGCCTGGAAGCACATTGAAAGCGCCGGCGGGAACGCCCGCTTCCCCGGCCAGGGCGGCCAGGCGAATGGCGCTCAGGGGCGATTTCTCGGAGGGTTTCAGTATGACGGAATTACCAGTAGCCAGGGCCGGGGCAATTTTCCAGGCCGCCATAATCATCGGAAAGTTCCAGGGCACGATGGCCGCCACCACACCCATCGGCTCACGGGAGATCATGCCGATCTGGTTGTGGGGTGTGGGCGCAAGTTCGCCGTACACCTTGTCGATGGCCTCGGCGGTCCAGCGGATTGCCCGGGCGGTGGCCGGCACATCCACGTTTCTGGCGTGGTTGATGGGTTTACCCATATCCAGTGTTTCCAGCAGGGCAAGCTCGTCGCCGTGGGCTTCGATAAGCTCAGCGAACCGGAGCAGCACCGCCTTGCGTTTTGCCGGTGCCAGCTGGCTCCAGATGCCCGCCTCAAAGGCGGAGCGGGCAGCCATAACGGCCTGGTCGGCATCGCTCTGATCGCAACTGGCAATAGGGGCCAGCTCGCGCCCGTCAATCGGGCTGACCGAGGTAAACGTCTCGCCGTTGGCCGCCCATTGATAGGCGCCGTTCAGATAGGCGCGGCCCTCCAGAGTGAGGTTTGTGGCCAGGGCCTGCCATTCGGCCTGGCTGGTCGGTGTGGAAGAGCTGACGGGTTGATTCATGGACGCCTCGCAGGCTGTAGAGTTGAGCAATCATAGCAGCACTTTTATCCCCAGGCGCCGCCCGCGATATAGGTATAAGAACGTGTCTTTCCGAACGCGCGGCGCTGGCATAGACTTCCTGCGGCGCGCATCGTTGCAGCCTGATCCTGAACGTCTCTATCACCTTTTCTGGCGTCACATAATGATCGAGTATCCCCCGGTTCCCTCGTATTACGCAGCTTCCGCCAATTCGGCCCCTGTGCGCCCGGCGCTGCGAGGGTCTTGCGAGGCCGATGTTTGCGTCGTCGGTGCCGGCTACACCGGCCTTTCGACAGCGTTGTTCCTGGCGGAAGCTGGCTTCAGGGTGGTGGTTCTGGAGGCAGCGACGGTCGGCTGGGGTGCTTCGGGGCGCAATGGCGGCCAGATCGTTAACAGCTTCAGCCGGGATCTGGACAGCATCGAAAGACAGACCTCTCAAGACCACCTGAAACTGCTGTCTGAGATGGCCTTTGAGGGCAGCCAGATCATTCGCCAGCGGGTGAAGAGTTACGGCATTCGGTGCGACCTGAAAGAAGGCGGTATTTTCGCAGCGCTCAATCCAAAGCAGCTCAGGCACCTGGAGTCTCAGCAAGCGCAGTGGCGCGGGATCGGTTACGACCAACTGGAACTGTTGGATGGGAGTGCCATCCGTTCCCGGGTTGGCACGGACCGGTATGTCGGCGGCGCCATTGATCACACCGGCGGCCACATTCATCCGCTTAATCTGGCTCTCGGCGAAGCCGCGGCCCTCGAGTCGCGCGGCGGCGTGATTCACGAGCACTCCACGGTAACGAGCATCGCCCCCGGTAAAACCGTAACCGTTAAAACCGACATGGGCGAGGTGAGGGCGCAAACGGTTGTCCTGGCGGGCAACGCCTATCTTGGCGGCCTGGTGCCGGAGCTTGGGGCCAAATCCATGCCCTGCGGCTCGCAGATTATTGCTACCGAGCCGTTGGAGGAGGCCGTTGCCAGGCAATTGCTGCCGAACGACAACTGCGTCGAAGACTGCAACTACCTCCTGGACTACTTCCGGCTGTCGGGTGACAACCGCCTGATCTACGGCGGTGGCGTGGTCTACGGCGCCCGCGACCCGGCGAACATCGAACGGCTGATTCGTCCGAATATGCTGAAAACCTTCCCGCAACTGGCGAATGTGAAGATCGATTTCGCCTGGACCGGCAATTTCCTGCTGACCCTGTCGCGCCTGCCACAGCTCGGGCGCTTGCACGAGAACGTGTTCTACTCCCAGGGTTGCTCCGGCCATGGGGTTACCTTCACACACGTGGCAGGCAAGGCATTGGCACTGGCAATCCAGGATCAGGAGGAACGTTTTGATGCGTTCGCCAGCCTGCCGCATTACCCGTTCCCGGGTGGCCGCGCCTTCCGGGTGCCGTTGACGGCGATGGGAGCCTGGTACTATGCGCTGCGGGACAGGTTGGGCGTTTGAGTCACCGGAAAACTGTGAAACGGTACCCGTTTCATCAACGTTTAAATTTGTAATCAGTCGGCCCGCTATTCGCTCCCAGCCCACAGCCGGGATTTAAGCGAATTGTGAAAAGCGGACCTAAAACAATGACCTATGCTCGGGAGTCCGGGCTCCATGCTGTAACCTTCCATCACAACGTGTATCCCTCCGTAAACGCCAATTTTCTGACGTAATCCGGCCGAAAAATCCGGAACTGGGCCGCATATAACCGAAAACTGCCGCTGTAAGATTCGCTCAAATTCGTCAAATAATTGGTGCGAAAAAATGTCATATTGCGGCAAAAAACTAACGAAGCAAGGACTGCTGATGTTACCTGCGGTCGTTCTGCTTTCGGGCTGCGGTCTGGACATTTCAGGTGACGAAGACACCGCCACACAGCCCTCGGTCACTGCCGAGCCGACGGTCCAGATTGCCGGCGCAGCGGTCAAGGGCGTCATCCAGCAGGGGCTGGTTGTTGCCAACCGCCTGATTGCGGACAAGGACGGCATTTACGCGCCTCAACGCCAGGCAGCGAAACCGGTGTTGACGGCAGACGATGGCAGTTACGAGTGGCAGCTCCGCGGCAAGGCCGAGGGCTGGGCGCTGGTTGAGCTCACCGCTGATGGTGGTACCCGCATGATCTGCGACGTTGTTCCCCAGTGCGATCAGGCTGGCGGCGCGGCTGTGGCGTTTGGACAGAGCATGCCCCTTGATAGCAATTTCAGCTTACGTGGTGCTGGCGACCTGCGCATGGAAACCGTAAACCTCACGCCACTGACCCACTTGGCTGTAACTCTGGCGGAGCGCAGTGGTGACGGTCTTTCACCGGTTGCCATTTCCAATGCCTACACCACAGTCGAAACCTGGTTCGGCCTTCCGGCTGGCGCCCTGCGTCTGACACCGCCGGATCTCACCAATCTGGATGAGATGACCGGCGTATCCGCTGACGCCATTCAGGTGGCGATTGCGAACGCGGCGTTCCTTGCACTGGTCAACGATAACGCCCAATGGGATTCGATTTCTGATGTGTTGGCTGATGTCAGCTCGCAGGTGAGTGCCGACGGCCAGATCAGCGTTATGGGCGATGGAACCAACGTGGCACTGGCGGATCTGGTTAGCGCCGCCGCATTGCAATCTTCCGAGCTCCAGAATGCAGTGGAATCAAGCGTCATTAGCCAGAGATTGGCCGTTGTTGAACACCGCAATGTACAGCGCTTCAAAACCATTGCCGATGTTAACGAAGAAAGCAATGCCGACGTCGCCGATTCCGGTGACACCACCGACGGAACCACTGGCGGCGATGAAACCGCTGGAACTGATTCCGGCAGCACCACTGACACCTCAACCGATACCGGCACCGATACCTCGACCGATACCTCAACAGGTTCAACCGACGAGCAGGTTGCCGGTACAACTGAGCCCGATACGTCAGGTGACTCGACGTCAGGCGGTGATACAACCACCGATACAACGACTGATACAACCACCGACGAAACCGTAGCGGACACAGGAACAGACACTGAAACCAGCGAGCCCGTCACCGAGACGACGCCTGAGGAAACCGCTCCTGCAAACACAGCACTGCTGAGCTGGACCGCGCCGTTGACCCGCGAAAATGGCGACAGCCTGGCCATGGGTGAAATTGCAGGCTTCGAGGTGGTCTACGGTACCAGCGCTGAAAACCTCGACCAGAGCCTGGCCATTGGTGACGCCTCCGTCGACGAGCTGCTGGTTGATGAGCTGACTGAAGGCACCTGGTACTTTGCTATCCGTACCCTGGACACCGATGGTAATCGCAGCCGGCTGTCTGAAGTGGTCTATAAACAGATCTGATTTGGCGGTTAAAGGCAGCGACCCCCACTGGGGGCTTCGCTGCCAGCCTGCTACTATGTGCTGGTCCATTGCTCCATACCAGGTACATCATGGCCGGTTCAGACTACTCTCGCACTCTCCTTGAAGTGATCCCTGACGCCAGAGACGGTCTTACCCGTACTGAAAGAATCATTCTTTACGTCCTGCATGAAACTCAGAAAGAGCTGAAGGGCCGCAATGTCCCGACCGCCATGCTGTATGGGCGCGTACTTGAATACGTGGACATTAGCGAGGCGGAACTCCATCTTTACCTCGACAGATTGGGCGTGAAGGGGGACGGCAGATAGGGTTGGCCGTGGGTAATTAATCCGGTTTGATATGCCGGCTGCATTCGCCAGTCAGCGCAGCAGCCGGCACTATCGCCAGCGATTATTTTGCGGTAATAGTCTGCATCACCAGCTTGCCATCTTTCTTGATCGGGCCGTCTTCCTTGGCGCCCAGGGTGTATTCAAAAATACCCGTTTTCATCCCGCCGTCTTCGCTGTGAACCATCAGCATCAGCATGTCACCGGATTGCACTTCCTCGGTCAGGATGGCGGCGACGTCCATGTTCATACCTTTGCGCAACGGCGCGTGGGCGACAACAGGGCCCGGCTTCATGGATTCGTCCGTGCGGTGAACCACCAGCCACCCATTCTGTTCGGCAACCACCTTTCTGGCGGATACAACGCCGTTGGCAACTGACTGATCGTTGGTCCAGACACCGGCCTTGTGTTCAGCGGCCAACGCTGAACTGGTTGCGAAAGCGCCGGAAACGAGGGCGGCCAGAAGTGTGGAAGTTTTTGCGTGCTTGATCATTGCGTTCTCCTGAGTGTCAGTGTTTCCCGCCCGCTGGGTTGTTTTTGGGCGGGTTAACTGCAGCTACGGGAGCCGGTGCGCAAAGTTTCAGGCACGGAAGATTTTTTGCACCTGCCTATTAATTGTTTCCGTCGGTGGGGTAGAGGTAACCGTGAATCGCCGGTCCCGTGGGCTGTCCGGTGGGTGAGCCGCCCTCAGGCTCGACGCTGATGCCGAACGTGGCCTCCTTGAGCAGGGCAGGGTCGTAATTGCGCAATGCCCCTTCATCCAGCGCGAAATCGTTGCCCAGAACGCCCACGGAGCGAGGGTTTGGGCCCAGCTCGTCGGCCTTGATCCACAACTGATAGGATTTTCCAGGTCTTGGCTCGGCAGTTACCGGCCTGATATTGAGCCGTTGCTCCTTCAGGTCCACCGTCAGCAGGAAGGCCGGCTGCTCATCGTTGTTCTGGAAAACTGCAACAAACGACTGGGCTTGAGGCTCGGGCTGCGGCTGGAACGCCAGAATGGCCACGAGAACCAGGGCGGCCGCCGAGGCAATTGCTGTGCTCCAGCGCCAGCGGTTCAGTTGGCTGCGCAGCGCAATCACGTTGGACGTTTCGGCAGCCTCTCGAGGCGTCGATTCTACCCGGTCCAGAGCCTTCTCGATTTTTGCGAACAACGCCGGTGAGGGCTGAACGGGCTCGGTTTCCTCGGCCAGCTTACCCAGGCGCTCTTCCCATTGAAGAATCAGCGCATCTACCTCCGGGTCCTCATTGCGCCGGCTTTCAAGATAGGCCCGCTCCGAGGCTGGCAATGTGCCCAGAACGAACTCTGCAACCAGCATGTCCAGGTCGTCGCGTTCAGTCATGATTCGAGGCACCTTTTGAGCTGTTTCAGGGCGCGGTGAAGCCAGGTCTTTACCGTGTTGACCGGCTGTTCAAACTGGCTTGCGAGGTCCTCCCGGGACCATCCGTTAAGGTAGGCCAGGCGCACCATGTCCTGTCGGTCTTTTTCCAGTTGGTCGATGCAGTGATTCAGTTGATTTGCCGCCCGCTGGTCTTCCAGCTGTTCCTGCGCCGATGTCTGCCGGCCTGGCATCTCATCCAGCTCGTCGCTGTTCGTGGTGCGTCCGGCGGGGTGTTTGCGCAGCTCATCAATGGCACTATTGCGGGCAATCGATACCAGCCAGGTGATTGGCGAGGATTTGCCGTCCTGAAACTGCTCGGCTTTTTGCCAGATCTTGAGATAACTGTCCTGGATAACATCGTCTGCCCACCCTCTGTCTCTGAGGATACGCAACACGGTGCCCAGAAGTTTCGGGGCAGTTGCCTGGTAGAGGAGGGCGAAAGCCTGGCGGTCTTTCTGAGCCACGCGGTGAATCAGCTCAGCAATACGCTCAGTTGTCTCTGAGGGCGACTGCGAACTCGTAGCGCCGATGGCGTTGTCTGGCGGCTGATGGGAGTCAGGCTTCATGGGGCCTCAGGCTCTGATGTCTGATCAGCAGGTTACTGGTTGGTCCGTTGTTGCTCAACATGAAATTGCAGTCTGGCTAACACTCGGTGTGAGCTATTCGTTTGCTCAGTGGCACAGTTGGCTGAGGAATGCAGAGACTGGCGGATGATTGGCCAAGGCATTCGGGTAGACCACCATGAGTTCCTTTTCCAACCCAGGGTTACTAACGGGGATGGCTCGTAGCGAGCCCGCCTGGACTTCCTCCCTTACCGTCGCTTCCAACACCAGCGATATACCCAGTCCAACCTTGACTGCCTGTTTGACAGCCTCTGTGCTCCCTAGTTGCATAGACACCTTCGGAAACGGTCCCTCGTCACCAAAGAAGTTTGCCAGTAGCCGGCCTGTGCCTGTGCCAGGCTCTCCGCCAAGCAGCGTCATTTCTGCGAGGGTGTCCCGATCTATGCTTTGAAGATCTGCGCATGGGTGATCGGGTGGAACAATCAGTACCATCTGTTCTCGCCGCCAATCCTGCGCCAGAAATCCGGGTTTAGGCTGCCACCACTCCATTATGGCTATGTCGAGTTCACCGATCGTTAGTTGCCGGGCAATTGAGGGGTTATTATCAATTACGAGGTCCACGTCGGGCGAGGCTTTATCGTCCCTGAAGGCCCGAAGATAGGGCTGGAGCATATATATGCCAATGTTTGAGCTCGCCCCTATCCGAACGCCGGCCCCCCGAACCGCTTCACGGGCATGTTTGTCGAGGCGCAATATACTGTTTGCGAATGGTACCAGTGCCAAAGCTGCCCTGGTGGGCTCGCAGCCTGATCTTCCCCTTCGAATCAACAACACATCCAGGTCTTGTTCCAGTTTCTGGATATGCTGGGAGAGAGTGGGTTGGGCGATTCCAAGATTCTCTGCAGCGGCCTGAAAACTCTGATGCTGGACCAACGCGATAAAGCTCTTGAGCCAGACCGGATTCAGCATGGAGAGTCCTCACGTAATGACGGAGAATTGATCGCATCCCGCGGCCGTTCACCCCGTAATGCCTGTAGAATGTTCTCGGCCGCCCGTTGCTCAATGGCCAGCCTTACACTTTGTACGGCCGAGCCGATGTGAGCGGTAAATAATGTGTTCGGATGGGCAAGTAACTCCGGACTGATTTCATGCGGACGATCCGTTCGTGCCCAGTCCTCCATTTCGAATACATCGGCGGCGTAACCACCCAACTGTCCGGAGGCCAGTGCCGCCAGTACGGCGTTCTCATCGACCACAGAACCCCTGCATGGGTTGATCAGATAGGCACCCCGCTTCATCAGTGCCAGGCGTATAGGGTTTATGGTGTGAAAGGTATGCTCGTTCAGTGCCAGCGCCAGTATTACGATATCGGATTGGGCGAGAAGCTCTTCCAGTCCTGTATGCGCCAGCCCCAAATTCCTCTCTTCATCAGAGGGCAAGCCCTCGGGCTCTGAGTAGAGCAGGTTCGCACCCCATCCCTGCAGACGGACAGCTATGGCCTTGCCAATGGCACCCATTCCAACAATGCCAATGGTAGCGCCCTCAATTCCCAGCCCATAGAACTTCGGCTGCCACCCTCTGAACTCTCCGGAACGAACAAATTCGTCCGCTGCCTTTACCTGCCGGGTAAGGCCAACGGTGAGTCCGATGGTCAGTTCTGCGGTGGGTACGGTTAAAAGATCCGGCACGAATGAAAGCCACACCCCATGGCGAGTGCAGGCGTCCACATCGAAGTTGTCGTAACCTTTCAGGGCTGCGCCCACGATCTTCAGGTTCGGGCAATCCGCCAGAAACTCATCGCCGATCCTGTCCGGCATGAAGGCCATCACGGCATCGGCTGTGGCTACCCTGGCCTTCACCGAATCTGGCGGGAGCGTGCGGTTTGACTGATTGGTTACAAGCTCACAATGTGGTTCGAGGGCAGCCAGGACTTCATCGTGTACCCGGTGAGTTATCACAACTCTTGGTTTCATTCGTTTTCCTTACTTGAATTTCTTACGGAGGAAGCCGCTCAGGCTGTCGACAATCGTGACCATCAGGAGGATAACAATCAGGATGGCACTGACTTCCTGGTACTGCATGATGCGCAGTGAGCCCATGAGTTCGAAACCGATACCCCCTGCTCCCACCATGCCCATAACGGTCGAGGCGCGGAAGTTGTACTCCCAGCGGTAGATGGATACATCTGCGAACTGCGGCAGAACCTGGGGCAGAACTGCGTGCCAGAGAACCTGTAGGCGAGTCGCTCCGGCGGCATCGGCTGCTTCCACCGGGGCTTCGTCCACATGTTCAATGGCTTCTGCAAAGAATTTGCCGACCATCCCAATAGAGTGAAGGCCGAGGGCAAGAACGCCCGGTAGCGCGCCAAAGCCGACGGCAGCGACGAAGATAATCCCCATGATCAGTTCGGGAACTGACCGCAGGCCATTCAGAATGGTGCGTGTTATGTGGAAAACAGCCGGGTGTGGCGACGTATTCCGTGCAGCAAGGAAAGCCAGTGGTACCGAAGCGGCAACCGCAATTGCAGTGCCGGCAATGCTCATGGCGAGGGTGTCGACAAGTGGCGAAACCCAGTTCATGACATTGGTAAAGTCGGGCGGCAGAGATTCACCCAACAGGACGCCAATCGCTGGCATGCCATTGGCCAGGGTTTTGAAATCGAGCAGGCCCACGTACCAGCTGGCAATGAGAATCACCGCAAGGACCAGACCTGTCTGCAGGAGTTTTTTCCGCCAGCCCCGGGCATGCTCATCCAGCACCGGAGCTGACGGAGCCGGCGACAGAGTCGCCGGTTCCGTCGGGGTATAACTCATGGATTTCCTCACATCTTGGCAAAGTCGAGGTTCAGGAGGCTGCCCATGCGCCGGATTACGTCGTAATCCGAATCGGAGATAGCAGCAAAGCCTTCAGCCTTGAGGTTGCTCAGGATTTCCTTGTCGTCGATGCTGATGAAGGCATTTCGAACCTTTTCTTTCAGCTCCGGGGCGAGATTTGAGCGCATGGCCCAGGGATACTGGGGGAATTCGCCGCTATATCCGAGAACCTTCACGTTATTGCGGTCAATCAGGCCACGATCCATCACATGCTGGAAAATTACCTCGGACAGGCCGCCGGCTTCTGCGTTGCCATTTGCCACATTCACTGCCACAGAGTCGTGGGACCCTACGAAATGTGCCTCATAGTCACGGCCGGCTTCCAGGCCCGCAGATTCCATCAGGACAGTTTTGGGAATCAGGTGGCTCGATGTAGAGGCCCGATCACCGTAGGCCATCTTCTTGCCCTTGATGTCAGCATAGGATTCAACCCCGGCGTCTGCGTTGGCAATGATGATGGAGCGGTACGTTGGCTTGCCGTCCACAATCATGGCTGCAAAGGGTTCGATGTCGCTCTTGCTCTTGGCCATCACGTAGGACAGAGGGCCGAAGTAGGCCAGGTCGATACGTCCGAAGCGCATGGCTTCAATCATTGATGAATAATCGGTAGTCACGATCAGCTCAACTTCCTTGCCAAGCGTGCTTTCCAGATAGTCTTTTAGTGGTTGATTGCGTTTGATCAGTTCAGAGGCGTTTTCATCGGGCAGGAGAGCAACTTTCAGAAGATCAGGGTCTGGATCCGCTGCGAGTGCCTGCGAATTCAATCCTGTCACCAGGCAGAGTGCTATCAAGAGGTTCATTAACGCTTTCATCGGGCTATCTCCAGTTTCTTCGGTTGGGGGTTAACGGGTTTGGTGGCGGGAACCGGGACGGTTCGGGGTTTGGTTTCGTAGTTTCCGTGGTAGATCTCATTCAGGTGGTGTTGCTTCAAGTCTGCAGGTGGTGCATCGAACACAATCCTGGCATTCGCCAGGCCGATGATTCGGTCTGCAAAGCGTTGGGCGTATTCCAGCTGATGCAGTGAAATAACAGCGGTAATACCGTCTTCCTGGCAGATATCGCGCAGTAACCCCAGTACCTTTTCCGACGTCGCCGGATCCAGACTGGCAACGGGTTCATCCGCGAGGATCATTGAGGGCTGTTGTGCAAGTGCGCGCGCGATGCCAACTCGTTGTTGCTGGCCTCCAGACAGCTGGTCAATCCTGGCCAGGGCTTTGTCGGCAAGTCCAACGCGTTCAAGGCAGTGAAGGGCAAGTTCAAGATCGCGCCTGGGCATTGGTAACAGGCTGCGCCAGGTGCTGTGATAGGCAAGCCTGCCCGTCAGTACGTTCTGGAGTGCAGTGTGGCGCTCAATTAACTGATGGTGCTGGAACACCATGGCAGTGCGGCTTCGGTGCAGCCGAACGGTTCTGCGGTTATCAAGGTCACCAAATTCCGCCGAAACGACCTTGCCAGCCGTTGGCTGCACCAGGTGGTTGAGTGACCTCAGAAGCGTGGATTTGCCCGCACCGGAAAGGCCGAGCAGGACCGTAAATTCGCCCTTGTTGAAATCAACGGTGGTTGGCCGTAGAGCAAGGACATTGCCGGGGTAAGTCACCCCCATGTCCTCAATGCGAAGCATCATGTCGGGGTATGAAGCAGGCGTCATTGGATCACCTTTTGCAATGAATAAGCTCGCTTGATTGCGACTTACAATGCAACGCTAATCCTGAGAGGTGACAATGCAGTGTCAGTGACGTGACACCTTAGTGACCATTTGCGCCGGCCGAAGAAGAATTACGAAGTCAGGTTTTCCTGCTTGCGCCACCGCACCGGTGGCATGCCCGTCCAACGCCGGAATGCCCTGTAAAACGTGCTTACCTCGGCAAACCCGAGCGCTTCGGCGATTTCAGGTAGGGAAGCGCTGAAATCAACGACCGCCTGCAGGGCTTTTTCACGGCGCACGTCGTCGACCAGCCCGTCAAAGGTCTGGCCCTGTTCCCGGAGCCGCCGGGCCAGGCTGCGTTCGCTGATGCCCAGGGCTTCGGCTGCGTCTGCCCGGCGGGGCAGAACCGGGCCTATCCGGGCAGTGAGCCATCTTCGTATTTCTGGCACTGAGGCACTGTTGATGGAGAGGGCGGCAAGGCGGGCATTGGTGTAGCGCTCGTGCACCTGGGCAAGCTGGGGGTCCGCCTGGGGCAGGGGCTGGTCCAGAACGGCGTTGTCGATCTGAACACCGCTGAACGCCTGCTCGAACTCCACCGGGCAATTGAATACGGTCTGGTAACCGGCCAACGGCCCCAACCGGGGCTGGCTGAACTGCACCCGGGATGGTTGCATCCGGGTGCCGGTAACCCAGCTTCCGAACCCCACCACCGACGCCAGCACCGCTTCGATCTGGTGCGGGCTGAAGGCCAGCCGGCCCTGCCTGGGATGGTAAACCAGCCAGGTGGCTGTGTTGCCGGCAACAATCTGGAACCGCCCGCCATCGGAGATCAGCCGCTGGAAACGCTGCACCATCACAATGGCCTCCCGCAGGGTTGCGGCAGATTGCAGCGCAAAACCCACGCCACTGATGCTCATCGGGGAGAACTCCGCTCCCACCTTCAAACCAAAGCCCGGGTCGCCGGTGCAGCGTTCGGCGGCGTGCCAGAGTCGGGTAATATCGTCGATCGGCCAGCGCTCCAGTTCGCAGGCGGCTTCCGGAATGCCGGCTTCTGCCAGCAGTTGGTTGGCGTTTAAAGACAGTCTCTCGGCAGCACCGATGACGGTGTTAACCCATCCAATGGAAACCGTGGCCTCTAACGTCAATTTTGTTGGCCTCTGAAGTCAATTTTAAAGCCATGGTACCGGTATATCTTTAAAGCTGACAACTCATTGCGATCAGGTCGGATGCGATATGGCCAAGGTAATTTCCTCAGATATTCTGGTAGTCGGTGGAGGGCTGGCTGGGATTGTCGCCGCCCTGGAAGGCCTGCGCGCCGGCAAGTCCGTTGTCCTGGCAGACCGGGATACCGAAGAGCGCATGGGAGGCCTGGCCCTGTGGGCCTTTGGCGGCATGATGCTGGTGGGCACGCCGCTGCAGAAGCGTATGAAGATTGCAGACACACCAGAGATTGCCCTGGAAGACTGGCTGAGCTTTGGCGAGCTGGCCCCCGACGATGAATTGCCCCTGCAATGGGCCCGTTACTACGTTGAGCATTCACGCTCCGAGGTTTACGACTGGCTCAGCAACGAAGGCATCAAATTTCTGCCCGCCGTGAACTGGGTTGAGCGCGGCCGTTTCGGCGATGGGAATCGTTTGCCCCGGTACCATGTGGTGTGGGGCACCGCCCGGGAACTGGTCCGCTGCCTGATGACCGCGCTGCACCGGGAGAACACCAGCGGAAAGCTCACGCTGCTGCACCAGCATCGCATTACCGAACTGGACCACGAAGCGGGAAAAGTCAGCGGCGCCCTGGCTATCAACGAGGCCACGGGAGAGGAAGTTCGCTTCGCGGCGTCGGCCGTGGTGCTGGCCACTGGCGGCATCAACGGCAGCCACAAGGAATGCCGCGCGAACTGGCCGGTTGATCGCCCGCAACCCACCCGCATGCTGAATGGTGCCCACCCCTATGCCGATGGCCGCATGCATCACTGGGTGGCCGACACCCTCGGAGGCCGGATTACCCACGCCGGCGAAATGTGGAACTACGCGGCCGGCTTCCCGCATCCGTACCCCCATTTTCCGGGCCACGGCCTGTCCACCATTCCCTGTAAATCGGCCCTGTGGCTGAACCACCGGGGTGAACGGATTGGCCCGGAACCCCTGGTGACCGGCTTCGATACCCACTGGCTGTGCCAGCGCGTGGCCGAGCAGGAAAAGCCCTGGACCTGGCACCTGCTTAACTGGCGCATCGCCGCCAAGGAATTTGCCATCTCGGGCGCCGAGCATAATGCCCGCATCCGGGATAAACAGTTCCCCCAGTTTGTGAAAGAGCTGTTGCTGGGCAACCACGCCCTGATTCGGCAGATGCAGCATGAAAGCCGGGCCTTCCTGGTGGCCGACAGCCTGACGGATCTGGCCGGCAAGATGAACGCGCTGACCTGCTCCAACGACATCAACCCGGCAACACTCAAGGCTACCGCGGATGCCTTTGATGCCAACTTCGCGGCAGGCACCAGCCTCCACGACGACCCCCAGATCCGGATGATCCAGCATGCCCGGGAATGGAAGCCGGATCGCCTGCGCACCTGCAAGCCGGCCCCGTTGCAGAAATCCGGCGCCGGCCCCTTTATCGCCATCCGAATGCAGCTGATTACCCGCAAGAGCCTGGGTGGCCTGCAAACCGACCTGCAAAGCCGCGTCCTGGGTGCCCACGGGCAGCCGGTTCAAGGCCTGTATTGTGTCGGCGAGGCGGCAGGCTTTGGCGGCGGCGGTGCGAACGGAAAACGTTCCCTGGAAGGCACCTTCCTGCCCGGCTGCATCATGACAGCCCGGGCGGCGGTGCGGGCCATCGTGGCCGGAGGCTGAATCCTGTGGGCAAAACACATAACCAAAACCCCGAACCCGGAAAGCTTGGAGAACAACAATGACAAACGGCGCTCAAGCCCTGATGAAAACCCTGGTGAATGCCGGCGTTGAGGTCTGCTTCAGCAACCCCGGCACCAGCGAGATGCATTTTGTGGCCGCCCTGGATGACGAGCCCAAGATGCGGGCGGTGCTTGCCCTGTTCGAAGGGGTCGCCACCGGCGCCGCCGACGGCTATGCCCGCATGGCCGACAAACCTGCCGCCACGCTGTTGCACCTGGGCTGCGGGCTGGGCAACGGCCTGGCCAACCTGCACAACGCCCGCAAGGGCAAAGTGCCGGTGCTGAACATTGTGGGCGACCACGCCACCTACCACGTGAAGTACGATGCCCAGTTGCAGTCGGATATCGAGACCGTAGCCCGCAACGTGTCCCCGGGGTTTGTGCGCACCGCCAAGAGCACGGAAACCCTCTGCCAGGATGCCGCCGAAGCCATCGCGGCGGCCCGTACGGCACCCGGGCAGGTAGCTACATTGATTCTGCCGGCCGATGTGTCCTGGGGCGAGGGCGGTGTGCCCAGTGCGCCCATGGCACCGCCGACACCGGAGCCGGCAGACGATGCCACCGTGGAAGCCATTGCCAAGGCTATCCGCTCCGGCAAGAAAACCGCCCTGTTGATGGGCGGCCATTCCCTGCGAGAGCCCAGCATGTTGGCGGCCGCCAAACTGGCCGCCCACAGCGGCGTTACCCTGCTGGCGGAAACCTTCCCCACCCGCATGGAGCGGGGTGCCGGCCTGCCTTACATCGAACGGATCGCCTACCTGGCGGAACTCGCCACGGTGCAGCTGACCGACATCGAACAGCTGATCCTGGTGGATTCGAAGGCGCCGGTTTCCTTCTTCGCCTATCCCGGCAAGAAGAGCTACCTGGTGCCGGATACCTGCCAGGTACACACCCTGGCCGCCCCGGACCAGGATATTCTGGCCAGCCTTAACAAACTCAACGCCGCCGTTGGTGCCAGCCAGGCGCAGCCGAAGCTCCAGCCCGAGAAGCGACCGGGCCGGCCACGGGGCAAGCTGACTGCCGAGAAAGTCTGCAAAGCGGTAGGCGAGTTGATGCCCGAGAACGCCATCATCGTGGACGAGGGCATCACCTCCAGCCTGATGCTTTCGGTCATGACCGCCGGTGCACCCCGCCACGACATGATTACCCTCACCGGCGGCGCCATCGGCCAGGGCTTGCCCAATGCAGTGGGTGCTGCCGTAGCCTGTCCGGACCGGCCGGTTATCGCCCTGATCGGCGATGGCACCGCCATGTACACCATTCAGGCCCTGTGGACCATGGCCCGGGAACAGCTGAACGTCACCTCCATCATCTTCAACAACGCCTCCTACTCCGTGCTCAACATCGAGCTGGAGCGGGTCGGTGCCGAAGAGGCCGGAGAGAAGGCCAAGTCCCAGCTGGACCTGCGGGGCCCGGTGATCAACTTTGCGGAAATGGCCAACGGCATGGGCGTTCACGGCGTGCGGGTGCACACCGCTGAGGAAATGGCAAAAGCCCTGGAATACGCCCAGAGAATGCCGGGCCCACACCTTATTGAAGCCGTGATCCCGGAATCCCTGAGCGGGGTAAAGCGCCGGATACTGCCTTGGATGCTGCGCTCACTGCCGAGCCTGCCGCTGTCGGTTTCCAAGGCGCTGAAGCGCAAGCTGGCGCCCTGAGGGGGGAAGGAAGGGTTAGCCTGACCGATTGGTGGGGCTGACCCTGTCTGCCAGTGCCTCGGCAATATAGCGGTAGCCCTTCTGGCCGGGGTGATAGCCATCCCTGGCAAGAAGCTCAGGATCGGTAACCACCGGGTAGTTCACGTAACGGAAGTCTTCAGGAAACTGGCGCGCCAGCCGGATATAGAGGTTATCCAGCTGCCTGGCCCGCCACCCCATCACATGCCGAAGCGGCGAGGGCAGCGCCGTAAAAAGATGCATCGGCGGCACGCTCAAAAGCAGAATAGGCCCTGAATATCGTGGCGCCAGCAATTCACGCAATGCCTGCAACTGCCGGCGGAAACGAAAGCGGGGCGTGAAGCCCGTGGTGTCGTTCACCCCCATGCTCAACAGCACCACATCCGCCTCTGGCAACTCGGCGGTTTCCAGCGTGTGAATCAACGCCCCGAGCCGGATGCCGTTGACCCCAAAGGTATGCCAGGCAATGGTCTGGCCCGTGCGCTCGTGGATTTCCCTTGCCAACTGGCTGGCCAGGCCCTGATCGTGGGTTTCAACACCCACACCGGCCGCCGTGGATTCGCCAATCACCAGGACTCGCCTGGCGGGAGTACCTTCGCCATATTGGCCGCACGGAGAGCCACCGGCCTCCGGCAGCCTGGGCGTTGTGCGGCGCGCCTGTTTGCCCTGGTAGAGCAGTACCGGAAAGAGCAGGGTAGTCGTCAGCCAGAAAGGGAGGTGCATCGAGAAGCTCCGGTTTTACCGACAGGTTAGTGAGCGACTGACTTGGAAAACAGATTGATCACTGCAACACCGGTGATGATCAGCGCCATACCAATCACAGTGGCGGCATCCAGAGCCTGCCCGTAAATCAGCCAGCCGATCAGTGCCACCAGCACAACGCCCATCCCCGCCCAGATGGCATAGGCCACGCCTACGGGAATTTCCTTCAAAGTCAGCGAGAGGAAGTAAAAGGCAATTGTATAGCCAGCGATCACCAGCAGGCTGGGCCAGAGTTTGGTGAACCCTTCACTGGCTTTCAGGCCGGTGGTGGCTATCACTTCCGCTACGATGGCAACGCCCAGAAAAATCCAGCTCTTCACAACTTACAGCCCCCTATTGGTGAACAGCCGTCCGGCACGACCGAACGGTACTCTGTGGCTGCGGAGTCTATCAAAAACCAGGCCGATAACGCGCGGGCTTATCCCGGCCAGAGCGGTGGCCATTGGCCGTGGAGCTTGTTGTACTGCTCGATGGGCTCGCTACGGTAGCCGCCGGCATAGCGCTCTTTCACGGTGGGATGCACCCAGGTGCGGTTGGTCTCGGGCGGGGGTATCTCGCGCACCAGCTTGCCCAGCAACTTGTACTTGCCCTTGTACTCATTGTGCTGATCGGCGTTGGCGTGGGTTACGGCGGGCAGGGAATCATTGAACACCAGGGCGTGTTTTTGCGCTTCCTCTTTCAGCCACAGAAGGGGGATATCCGCCAGGGTGCGGCCCTGTTTGTCTGGCTCGTAACCGCCGCCTACGTCCGAGTGCACCCCGGCAAACCAGACCTGGGCCAGATCGGTGCCGTCTCGCGGCTCCCAGAGCGTGGGTTCGAAATCCTCCCGCTGCTCGTCCAGCGAAAGCGCGTGACGGGCAACGCGAATGTTGCTGCCGATCTTACAATCGTAGAACAGGTCCCGATCCTTGATCAGGCCGAAAAAAGTAAAGGGCAGGCCCAGGGCACCCACGGTATCCCACACCCCGACAAACCGGATGGGCGTGCGCCGCTCCAGCGAATATTTCGCCTTCCAGGCCATGGAGTGGTCGCCGTTGGCCTTGTGCTTCTTGGTTTTGTAGAGCTTGAAGGCCTCCTCGATCCGGCTGCCGTGTTCTTTTCGCAGAATGCTGCAGTTGTTGATCATTCCGCAAAGACTTCGGGCCGTGTAGGCACCGCGGCTGAACCCGAACAGGAAAATCTCGTCGCCGGGCTCGTAGTTGTGCACCAGAAACCGGTAGCCGTCCATCACGTTCTTCTCCAGCCCGTAACCGGTGGCGCCGGCGCGGAGTGAATCGTGGTAGGAGCCAATGCCCCAGTCGTAGAACACCACCTGCTCCACCCCGTTACCGTCGGTAGGCCGGATGGCGCGGGCAAATTGCAGAACGTTGGTGGGAAAGTCCTCACCCAGGATTTCTTCCGGGCGATTCCAGGTGCCATCGAAGCAGACAGCAATGCGTTTCATGGGAGTGACCTCCTGTCGTGTTGTTTCCCTGTGCCCCGCCTGTCGAAAGGGGAGCAGCCTTGCCCACCGCCCGGCGTATGGAGACGACCGGTACATCCTGTTTGGTGGATATAGGTGAGTATCTCAGGTATGCAAGTGAGAGGGTAGTGTCGAGGCGCCGGGTGCTGGAGTTATACGCATGCGTTCGCAAAACTCCAGATGCCAAATGAGAAATGTCGGTAACTATCTGATAGGGTTGGAAAGATGGAAAAGACTGGGTGGAGTTATACGCCCACCGAAGGAGCAGGAGTGGCTCAAAAGAGGGCGTATAACTCCCGCGGTAGCCGTGGTAACTGGTGCTCAAGGGATTGTTTTTACTGAAGAAGTTCGTTTTTTCTTGAGCGTGTTTGAATGGAGTTTTACGAACGGGTGATATACGAACGCGTTCGTATAATTAACTGTTAAAGGCTAAAGGGAGTTCCCGGTGAACAAGGAAGATCTTTCTCCAGAAGACCAAGCCTACTACAAGCGTTTTGAGTTTAAGCCGTTACGAGTATTGCTGTATTTGCTGGCAGTGGTTTAC
>Ga0189288_10201_pt1 | contig 42556 bp, 44 predicted proteins | sample UW105minimetaG_FD_130316 | JGI IMG/M metagenome (GOLD analysis project Ga0189288, IMG submission 130316) | Marine microbial communities from the Costa Rica Dome - UW105 mini metaG | ecosystem: Environmental > Aquatic > Marine > Oceanic > Photic zone | place: Costa Rica: the Eastern Pacific...
CGTGCGCTGGGCAGTACGTCGATGAGCTCTTGCAGATGCTTCTGCCCCCGTTCGGTGATGGTGTCCGGGAAGAGGGCCAGGGAACCTTCGCACCAGGTGGTGTTTTTCACCTCCAAGTAAATCGGGCGTTGATCAACGGCCTGTTCCGCCGGCTGGAGCAGTAGGTCGATGCGGCTCTTCTTGTTCTTGCCATAGGGCACTTCCGCGCGGATGGAGCCGATCTCGCCAAGCTGCGCATCGAGGCAGCCGGCTTCGATCGCGGCGCGGATTAGTCGATTAGGGAGTGCGGTATTGATGCCAACCCAGCACTCTTTCCCGTCCGCTCCAGGCACTTCTGCTTGCTCCCAGGTCCAGGCCAGTTTTCGGGTTGGGGATGGGGCATGGCGCAGTCGCACCCTTTGGCCTGGCAGGAGCACGCCAGTCATGGGTCCGGTGTTGGCGCAATGGGCTGTGACCTCTGTGCCGTCATCCAGGCGAACATCCGCCAGGAAGCGTTTGTAGCGCTTGAGCAGTACCCCTTCGTGTAAGGCCTCGAACTGAAGGAGGGGTAAATCCGCCATGGGTGTGAGCTGAAGAGTCCGGGGATGGTGGCCATGGTGGCCCCTGGCCTGTGCCGCTCAGCCCCAGGCGGCCGAGAATGCCGCCCGACTCTTCACTGCCTGCGGTCCCTCCATGGCGAGATCCCTCAAGCGCATCGCTCTGGTGGTGACCTACGGCACCTTGCTCAGCAAGGTGGGTGGCCTCGCCCGACAACTGGTGATTGCTGCTGCTTTCGGCGTTGGGGCTGCCTATGACGCCTACAACTACGCCTACGTGCTGCCGGGATTTCTGCTCATCCTGCTCGGCGGCATCAATGGGCCCTTTCACAGTGCGATGGTGAGCGTTCTGAGTCGTCGCCCTCGGCAGGAGGGTGCCCATATTCTCGCCACGCTCAACTCGATGGTGAGTGCTGTGTTGCTGGTGGTGACCCTCGCACTGGTGCTTGCGGCCGACCCGCTGATCACCCTGGTGGGGCCGGGTCTGCCTCCAGAGCTGCACCACAACGCCGTCCTTCAGCTGCAAGTGATGGCACCGATGGCTCTGCTGGCCGGTTTGATCGGCCTCGGCTTTGGATCCCTCAATGCTGCTGATGAGTTCTGGATCCCGGCGATTTCGCCATTGATGTCAAGCCTGGCCTTGATTCTCGGCGTTGGTTTGCTCTGGTGGCAGCTCGGTGACTTGATTGCATTGCCCGAGTTCGCGATCCGGGGGGGAGTGGTGTTGGCCCTCGCCACCCTGGTTGGTGCCTTTTCCCAGTGGTTACTCCAGCTCCCGGCGTTGATGAAGCATGGGTTGGCTCGGCTCCATTTCGTCTGGGACTGGCGCCATCCCGGGGTGCGTGAGGTCTGGCAGGTGATGGGCCCTGCCACCCTCTCCTCGGGCATGTTGCAGATCAATGTGTTCACTGATCTGTTCTTCGCCTCTGGAATTCTCGGTGCGGCGGCTGGTCTGGGCTACGCCAATCTGCTGGTGCAGACCCCATTGGGTTTGATCTCCAATGCTCTGCTGGTGCCGCTCCTACCCACCTTTGCCAGGTTGACGGCCGCAGAGGATCGCCCCGCTCTGGTGGCACGCATCCGTCAGGGACTGATGCTTTCGACGGCCAGCATGCTTCCTCTGGGCGCGCTGTTTGTGGCTCTCGGTGGGCCAATCGTGGCGCTGGTTTACGAACGTGGTGCTTTCGATGCCCAGGCTGTGCAGTTGGTCACCGGACTGCTGATGGCGTATGGCGTCGGCATGCCGGCCTATCTCGGCCGCGATGTGCTCGTGCGTGTTTTTTACGCCTTGGGCGATGGCACCACACCTTTCCGTCTCTCCATGGCGGGGATCGGCATGAATGTTCTGTTCGACTGGGTTCTCGTGGGTGGCCCGACGCCTTGGGGCCCTCAGCTTCCGTTCAATCTCGGTGCTCCGGGTCTGGTGCTTGCAACGGTGGCGATCAATCTGATCACCTGCATCGCACTGCTGTTGGCGTTGCAGTCGCGACTTCAGGTTTTGCCCCTGCGGGACTGGGCCATGGATGGGCTGTCCCTGTTGGTGTCTGCTGGGCTTTCAGGTGCAGCAGCATGGGCACTGAGTGCTCTGATTGCCTGGCCCTACGATTTGGTGGGGCGTCTGTGCCAGGTGGGCTTGTCGACGGCGGCGAGTTGTCTGGTCTTCTTTGCTCTGGGTCGTGCCTTTGATGTGCCGGAAGTGGCCCAAATCACAAGCACCGTCACGCGCCGATTTAGTCGTCGCTGAGAATGACGTTGCGGTCTTCCCGCACTTGGATGGGCAGCTCAAGTTGCTGGCGACCCACGACTTGAGGCCCCTGCACGGACAAGATGCGGGCCTCAATCCCGAATTCCTTGAAAGCGTTTTCGAGCTCCTGAATCAATGCTTTCTCAACCTGAGCTTCGGAATCAACAACTTTCCCGATCAGGCGCTCTCCGAGCTTGCCGATGCGTTGACGCATCACCTCGCGGGCATTAGTGACCTCGATGATCAGCACGGGAACGTCCGGGTTGGCAGCAACCTTATCGGCAGTGCTCCTCCAGGATCTCCTCGAGATCATGAAGCTGTACAGCAGGAATCAGACGCGCCAGCGGAAGTTTGGTGCTGCCGCCACCCATCGGAACCTGTAGGGCTTCGAGCGCTTGGCGGGCAGCAATCCCTGCACCTTGATCCAGTCGGGCGCTGCATTCGATCGCTAGAGCCTCCGCTAGGCCCGCATCGCCGAGATAGAGATGCCATCCGGCGACTTGCAGGTAAAGACGATCGCTGAGCGCGGTGGTCAGATCGCGTAGGGCAGCAGCATCGAGGCTCATGGCTGATCGCGTTGTGGGGGATGCGTAGGGGTGGTGGCCACTGGTTCTGTGCGGCCGGGTCGTTGGGCAATCACGGTGATTAATTGCACCACTAACAGCGTGAACCAGATGTCTGTGACCCAAGCAAGATGCTCCCAAGGGTGACGCATGCCCTGCACGAACCAGAGCCCGCTGTTGATGGCGGCAAACACACCTGCGTGCAGGGTGAGATTCACAATCCGGCTGAAGTGCCGGTAGATCGGATCCTCCGGATTGGCCGGGCCGTACCAGCGGATGGGCATGGAGCAGCGCCTGTGCACTGCATTGATTGTGGCGCTCGCTTCGAGCGCCTGGGAGCTCCGCTGATGCGACAGGGCCGCAGGCATGGTTGACGTCGGGTGCCTCGATGAGCTCAGATAGTCGGACTCAAGCGCTTGTAGCTCAGCGGATTAGAGCATCTGACTACGGATCAGAGGGTCGGGAGTTCGAATCTCTCCAGGCGCGCTTGAAAGCTGTCCGCAAGGGCAGTTTTTTTTTGCAATCAATTCGTTGGAAGTCATTTCCTACGATTCATCAACAGCAGGCCTCCTCCGATGTCAGACAGCGCTTCCGCTCCGATCAATGCCGCTCTGGTGGATGCCGATCCCGCGATCGCTGCCCTGATTGATCAGGAGCAGAACCGTCAGGAAACGCACCTGGAGCTGATCGCTTCCGAGAACTTTGCCTCTCGTGCCGTGATGCAGGCCCAGGGCTCGGTTCTCACCAACAAATATGCCGAAGGCCTTCCCCACAAGCGTTACTACGGCGGCTGTGAGCACGTGGATGCCATCGAGGAGCTGGCGATCGAGCGGGCCAAGCAGCTCTTTGGTGCCGCCTGGGCCAACGTTCAGCCTCACAGCGGTGCCCAGGCCAACTTCGCCGTCTTTCTGGCGCTTCTGAAGCCTGGCGACACGATCATGGGTATGGACCTCAGCCATGGCGGGCACCTCACCCACGGATCGCCCGTGAACGTGAGCGGTAAGTGGTTCAACGTGGTGCAGTACGGAGTTGATCAAGCAACCCAGCGCCTGGACATGGAGCGGGTTCGGCAACTTGCGCTTGAGCACAAACCGAAGCTGATCGTTTGCGGCTATTCCGCTTACCCACGCACGATCGATTTCCCTGCCTTCCGAGCCATCGCCGATGAAGTGGGTGCCTTCTTGCTGGCTGATATGGCCCACATCGCGGGGCTCGTGGCGGCAGGAGTGCACCCCAGTCCTTTGCCTCACTGTGATGTGGTGACAACGACCACCCACAAAACCTTGCGGGGGCCTCGCGGTGGCTTGATCCTCTGTCGCGATGCCGACTTCGCCAAGCGTTTCGACAAGGCCGTCTTCCCTGGCACCCAGGGTGGTCCGCTTGAGCACGTAATCGCGGCCAAGGCTGTGGCCTTTGGCGAGGCCTTACAGGCTGACTTCAAGGCCTACAGCCTTCAGGTCGTGGCGAATGCCCAGGCTCTCGCTGAGCGCATTCAGGCTCGTGGCATCGATGTGGTCAGCGATGGCACCGATAACCATCTTGTGCTGCTTGATCTGCGCAGCATCGGTATGACGGGCAAGGTGGCCGATCTGCTGGTGAGTGATGTGAATATCACCGCCAACAAGAACACCGTGCCGTTTGATCCTGAGTCGCCCTTCGTCACCAGTGGTCTGCGGCTCGGAACCGCAGCCCTCACCACCCGCGGATTTGATGCTGACGCCTTCGCTGAGGTGGCTGATGTGATTGCAGACCGGCTGCTCAACCCCGAAGACGATGCTGTGCAAAGTCGTTGCCGTGTGAGGGTCCTCGACCTGTGCCGGCGCTTCCCGCTGTATCTCAATCCTTCGCCTGTGCCGGCGCTTGCCTGACTGTCCTAGCGGTGGCTGGAACGATGTGGTTGGCTTGCCTAGATTGGAACCATCTCATCCGATCTGGGTGATCCGCCTCCGGAGTCTTCTGTGATCCTCGCGAGCAGCCCTCTCGCCATGGCCGTGATCACGCTGATGATCGCGGCAGGGATCACGACGTTGGTCGTTCCATTGGTGCGACGACTTGGTCTGCAACTGGGGCTGATTGATCAACCCGATCCGCGTAAACAGCACTCCTCCCCGATGGTGCGCCTGGGTGGTGTGGGCATGGTCTTGGGCTTCTGCGCTGCGTTGGCCGTCATCTGGGGGATTGGCGGTTTTGGCCTGCTAGCCCCCGATCGTGACCAATTGATCTGGACGACGCTGGCTGGATCTCTCTGCTTTTTCTTCATCGGACTGGCCGATGATTTGTTCGCTCTTTCCCCCTGGCCGCGCCTCGCAGGCCAGATCACCGTGGCCATGGTGGTGTGGTCCCAGGGGGTGCGCATCGGTGCGATTGACCTCCCCTGGCTGAGTGGGTCTGCCTCGGTCATCGTTTTGCCCGAACTCTTCAGCCTCGCTGCAACAGTGATCTGGCTGGTGGGTATTACCAATGCAATCAACTGGCTGGATGGCCTTGACGGCCTTGCTGCCGGAGTGGCCGGTATTGCAGCGGTTGGTCTGCTTTCGGTGAGTTTCTCGCTTAACCAGGCGGCAGCTGGCTTGCTGGCGGCGGCCCTGGCGGGATGCTGTTTCGGTTTCTTGCGCCACAACTTCAATCCCGCCCGCATCTTTATGGGCGATGGTGGCTCCTATTTCCTTGGCTTCACGCTGGCTGCCGTCAGCATCGTTGGCCCAGCCAAAGGCCTCACTACCGTCAGTCTTTTGCTGCCATTGCTGATCCTGTCTCTGCCCCTTGCGGATATGTCTGCCGTGATCATGGGGCGGCTGAGTGATGGCCATTCCCCCTTTTATCCCGATCGGCGCCACCTGCATCACCGCTTGTTACGTGCGGGGTTCAGTCATCGACGCACGGTTTTGCTCATCTACGTCTTCACGCAATGGTTGGCTGCTCTTGCAATGGTGGTGGCCAACGTTGAACTCCGCTTTCTCTGGTTGGCTTTAGCGACGGCGATTTTGGTGGCCACCGTCGTGGTGATGCGTCGTCGTCAGATGGAAGAAACGGCTCGGAAGGCTGCACGCCGAAGAGCCCATGCAGACAAGAACCTCGCAGCCTGTCATCACAAGCATGGCTGAGGGTGCGGCTGATGCCGCAACGGGTCAAGGTGTCGAGTTGCTCTGCGTTGGCACTGAGTTGCTGTTGGGGAACATTCTCAATGGCAATGCCCGTTGGCTTGGCGAGCAGCTCGCTGGTCTTGGTCTTCCGCACTATCGCCAGTCCGTGCTGGGGGATAACCGCGACAGGGTGATTGCCTTCGTGCGCGAAGCGGCAACGCGCTCCAGGGTGCTCATTACCACCGGTGGTCTGGGACCGACACCCGACGATCTCACCACCGAGGCGATTGCCTCCGCGTTTGAGGTGCCGCTCGAGGAGCGTCCGGAGGTGTGGGCTGACATCACTGCCAAGGCTCGCAGTCGTGGTCGTGAACCGTCCCTCAGTACTCGCCGTCAGGCTCTGCTCCCAAGGGGTGCCACGGTGTTGCCCAACCCCACTGGCACTGCACCAGGGATGATCTGGTCACCTCAGGAGCATTTCACCCTGCTCACGTTTCCTGGGGTGCCGAGTGAAATGCGGGCCATGTGGACTGCCACCGCAGTTCCCTGGTTGCAGCAGGCTGGACTGACTCAGGGGGTCTTCACCAGTCGCCTTCTGCATTTCTGGGGGATTGGTGAATCCAGCCTGGCTGAACAGATCGATGATTTGCTCGCAGGCACCAATCCCACCGTTGCGCCCTATGCCGGTGGTGGGGAGGTGATGCTGAGACTCACTGCCTGCGCAGACAACCCTGAAGCAGGACGCAGGCTTCTAGAGCCGTTGGAGGTGGAGCTACGTCGGCGCACCGGTGATCACTGTTTTGGGGCTGATGCTGACAGCCTTGCGTCAGTGGTCCTCCAATTGCTGCGCCAGCGAGGACAGACCGTTGCGGTGGCGGAGTCCTGCAGCGGAGGCGGTCTGGGGGCTGCACTGACAGCAGTCCCGGGCTCTTCCGAGGTTGTGCTTGGGGGGGTCATCGCCTATGCCAATGCGGTTAAGCAGTCGCTGTTGCGCGTTCCAGCAGAGCTGTTGAATTGCCATGGCGCCGTCAGTGACCCTGTGGCAGCGGCGATGGCTGAAGGAGTACGCCGCTGTACAGGGGCTGATTGGGGCCTAGGAATTACTGGGATTGCTGGCCCTGGTGGGGGCAGCGATGACAAGCCTGTGGGGTTGGTTCATATTGCAGTGGCTGGTCCGGACGGCTGTATCAGCAGTGCTTGCCGTTTTGGAGAGACGCGAGGTCGCGACTGGGTTCGTCGTCTCAGTGTTGGCGAAGCGCTTGATCGTCTGCGGCTGCGTCTCTTCATGCACTCTCCATCAGGCTGAGGCTGCGGCTTAGGGTGAGCGGCTGATCACTTGGCCGGAATGAGCAGCGGCACGCTTTACGACAAGGTCTGGGATCTGCACAGCGTTGCGGATCTCCCCGGTGGGCCCACCCAGCTGCTGATCGGATTGCACCTAATCCATGAGGTCACCAGCCCCCAGGCGTTTGCGGCTCTGGACGACAAGGGCCTTCCCGTGCGTTGTCCGGAGCGCACCGTGGCCACGGTGGATCACATTGTGCCCACGACGAGTCAGGCAAGGCCGTTCGCCGATTCCCTGGCGGAAGAGATGCTCAGCACCCTGGAGCGCAACTGCGCTCGCCATGGCATCACCCTGTATGGGCTTGGTAGCGGCCGCCAAGGGATTGTGCATGTGATCGCCCCGGAACTGGGCCTCACCCAGCCTGGGATGACGGTCGCCTGCGGTGACTCACATACATCCACCCATGGCGCCTTCGGTGCCATCGCTTTCGGGATTGGCACCAGTCAGGTCCGTGATGTGTTGGCCAGCCAGAGCTTGGCGATGAACAAGCTGAAGGTGCGCCGTCTTTGGTTCGACAACAGGCTCAGCCCTGGGGTGTTTGCCAAGGATCTGATCTTGCACGTGATTCGCACTCTCGGCGTCAAGGCTGGGGTGGGCCATGCGTATGAGTTCGCCGGGCCTGCGATCGAGGCTCTGTCGATGGAAGAGCGCATGACCCTCTGCAATATGGCCATCGAGGGTGGCGCTCGATGCGGGTACGTCAACCCTGATCAAGTCACCTTCGACTACCTCGCTGGTCGGCCGGAGGCACCTGAGGGTGAAGCTTGGGATCGGGCGGTTCAGTGGTGGCGCTCTTTGGCTTCCGATGCTGATGCCCGCTTTGATGATGAGGTGCGGTTTGATGCCGCAGCGATCGCTCCGATCGTGACCTGGGGTATCACGCCAGGCCAGGGAATCGGTGTGGATGAGACGGTGCCCACCACCGAGCAAATGGATCCAGCCGATCGGCCGATTGCCGAGGAGGCCTACCGCTATATGGATCTGGCCCCGGGTTCTGCGATCGCTGGAGTCCCCGTGGATGTCTGTTTTATTGGCAGTTGCACCAATGGCCGCTTAAGCGATCTCCAGGCAGCTGCCGATGTAGCTCGTGGTCGCCAAGTCGCAGATGGCATCAAGGCCTTTGTGGTGCCGGGTTCGGAACAGGTGGCCCGTGCGGCGGAAGCTGAGGGGCTTGATCAGGTGTTTCGCGCCGCCGGATTTGATTGGCGGGAGCCGGGATGTTCGATGTGCCTGGCCATGAATCCCGATCGGCTGGAAGGTCGTCAGATCAGTGCCAGTTCCAGTAACCGCAACTTCAAAGGCCGACAAGGATCAGCCACTGGCCGCACCCTGCTGATGAGCCCGGCCATGGTTGCGGCAGCAGCCATCCATGGTGCGGTCACCGATGTGCGCAACCTTGCTCCTGCCGACGGCTGAATGCATCCGCGCTGCGTTTCTGTTGTTCGTTTCTTCTTTGTTCTTCCACGTCAGCCATGACCCAGTCCGGCCCTTTCCCCCAGGGAACGATCACCAGCGTCAATGGACGGGCCTTTGCCCTGCGTGGCGATGACATCGATACCGATCGGATCATTCCGGCCCGTTTCCTCAAATGCGTCAGTTTTGATGCCCTTGGCTCCCAGGCCTTCGCTGATGATCGTCAGGAGCTTGCTGGGGACCATCCCTTTGATCAGGCAGCTCATGTCGGAGCATCGATCCTTGTGGTCAATGGAAATTTCGGTTGTGGTTCGAGCCGGGAGCATGCTCCTCAAGCCTTGATGCGCTGGGGTATTCGTGCGCTCGTGGGTGTGAGCTTTGCCGAGATCTTCCACGGGAACTGCTTGGCTCTTGGCATTCCTTGCGCTACGGCGAGCTCTGATCAGATCAAGCAGCTGCAGGCAGCAGTTTCCGCAGATGCCATGGCATCTTGGAGCCTGGATCTGCAGACCTGTCGGTGCCGCAGTGAAGCGGCTGGAGAGTGGGCTGTTGGCTTTGAGTCTGGAGCGCTCGAGATGTTGCTGAGCGGTCGCTGGGATGCCACCTCTCAGTTGGTGGCCCGCGATGCTGAGCTGAAGCAGACCATGGCTGCGCTCCCGTATCTGAACGGCTTTTAAGTCACCTGGGCTGCGGACACTTGCCTCAGTGTCTATGAATGAAGAAGAGGCATCCGGCTGATGGGCTTTCCGCTGTTCCCCACCTGTTATCCCCTGACTGGGTTGCTCGCTTTGAGTCTTGGCACGATTGTCCAGTTGCGGGCGGCGGAGCCGATTCCGATCCAGGTCGATCCGGTGGTGCGTCTTCAGTCCACAGGTGACTGTCGTGGGTGTGATCTGCGAGGGGTGGATTTGGGCGGTGCCCATTTGATTGGAGTGGATCTTCGTGATGCTGATCTGCGTGGTGCCCGCCTTGAAGGTGCAAATCTGGAGGGAGCGGACCTCAGTGGGGCTCGTTTGGATGGTGCCAATCTGCAAAGGGCCGTTCTCAGCAATGCTGAACTCACTGGAGCGGATCTGCGTCGCGCTGATCTGCGGGAGGCGGTGGTGATCAATGCCTATGCCCCTGGAGTGAAAACCGATGGCATGCAGTACGCCGGCTCGGACCTCACCGGTAGCCACTTGATTTATGGCGGTGGACCTGATTGAGCGGCTGAGAATGGAGCCTTGATCAGAACAGGCCCTTGTCGGGGTTGTTCAGGTTCGTCGGTGTGTAGGGAACAAAGGGCACCCCGGTTCCGGTGAAGTTGAAGTCATGGAGGCGGAATCGGAAGCCGCCGATCCCTTCATAAGGGTTGTAGTAGAAACCGAAGTCGTAGGAACGCCGCTGCCATCGCAGCTCAAGGTTGGAGTTGATCACGTTGCCGTAGTACGCCGAATTCGGGTTGACGTTTAGGGCCAGGCCGGCGTTGATGATCAAGGGACCGGCCAGTTGCTGGGTGACACCCATGCCAATCGTGCCGAGGTCGACCGCCTGATCGAAATCAAACGGACTGGATCCCTCTTTGAGGGTGCCGCCACCGATCACCGACACCTGGGTGTAATCCAGGAATGGTTTGCTGAAGGTCCCCAGGGTCAGGGTGGGGCCACCACTCAGCGAGAGGGTGTTCTGTTGCGTGCCGTTGCCGTACGCCGCTAGCAGGGTGTTGACATTGCTGTTGAGCGTGAGGCCAGGGACGATGGCGACTGGCGAATAGCGATAGGCCGCTTCAGGTGTGAGCGCTGCAGGTTGACCTCGCCAGAGTGGATAGCTGCTGTTGAGGGAGGCATAGATATTGGCGCGCCACAGATCCGCAAGGTTTTCGCTCTCAAACGTTTCCGCCTGATAGTTGCCGACGCCCATGCGCCAGAGGAACGTGTTGGTGAGTTGGCCCCAGTTCCAGTCCCCTTTCTGTTCAGCGAATCCGCCAAAGGCTGAATACACGTCGGTTTGGCCAAGGGATCCATTCCATGTGCGGTAGCGGTAAGCGCCAAACATGCGTGTCTTGAAGTTGCCAACGACAGGCAGGTTGAAGCGGTTTTTCAGTTCTCCCCAGTAGCGGCTTGCATTCGCGAAGTTGGAGGGATTCAAGCTGCTGATGTCGGCGTTCAAGGATGTTTGCCATCCCCACAGCTGACCCGAGAGCTCGGCTTCAAGGCCAAAGGCATCGCCTGCCGTGATCGCTTGCTCCACTTTGCCGCTGTCGACTGCACTGCCAGGAGCCACGTAACTGTCGGTCTGACCATCGATTGCCCGCTGCACCAGAAGCTGCGGTTGCAGATCCAATTGGTAGTCATTGCTGAGTTTGATCGGCTTGAGGTTGCGGCCGATGAAGAAGCCATCGCGGTCATCGTTGTCAATCCCGACCACCCAGCGGTTATCCACTTCTTCTTGCTTCTGGATGCGTTGGGTGCGGCTGACGCTGATGGGTAGCCGCTCTTCCACGATCAGCCTGTTCCGGCGCGCCTTGATCAGGATGTCGCCGTTGGGCTCCTGTCTGGCGACCACATCTTCGGCGTCAATGCGGGTCTGAGCAGGGGTGAAGGGATCGTTGGTGAAGCCCATGCGGTCAGCGGTCCAGCCTTCTGGTGTGAGGCGGATCTTGCTGGCCTGGATCCGCCAGCGACTGATTTCACCTGTCACCAGCTGCGTGCGTCCGAGCTGTTTCAGTTGGGTGGGTTTCATGCCGCCGTAATCGTTTTCTTCCTCGATGGTTTGCTCGCGGGTCTCCTGCTTCCTCTGGCCTCCGCCGGGGACACCGAGACGCCGTTCAATCGTGAGGGATTGTTGGATCTGGATGCTGCTGATCCGTTGGTCAATTGCGGCAATGGCGCTGGCACGAAGCGCTTCTTGCTCCGATGGCGAGAGGCTGGAGTATCGGGTCTGTGCGATGGGCTCCGGCTGGGTAGAGGAGTGTCCTGCAGTGACCCGCGTACCCGCACCATCCAGTGTGATGGCCTCGAGCTCCTGGTTGAGGGTTTGAGAGGGCCTGCGGTTTGCGCGGTCTGGGTCTGGACAACCCAGTGGTGGTGGCACCTCGCTTTGTGCTGCAGCAGCGCGATCTCGCCCCCAGCGGTAACGCGCACCGATGAGGTAGGCATTGCTGCCTTCTCGCACACCGCTGTAGGTGCCGAAGGCGCCTGATCTGTGGTGAATGCGTCCTACCAGTGAGAGCTGTTTCGAGACTGCGGCCTCGAGCTCAAAGCCGAGATAGTTGAGCAGCTGCGCGTAGTTTTCGCGGTAGGTGCGTTCATAGTTACTGGCTGCTGTGAAGTAACTGACGCCTTCCACCACTCCGAAGCTCAGCCAAGGCTGGAGCCAAAGTCTGGCCCCAATGCCGAGAATGCCTTCACCGAACTGTTGCCCTGGTGTGTCCGCATAGGGAACAGCTTGATTAAATTCACCGCCTGGCTGTTGATAGGCCTGATGGCCGAAGAGATTGCCCTCGAGTTCGATCGCTAGGGGGCCCGCTTTCCAGATTCGTTTCTGCAGGGTTACACCGAGCAGATATTCCGGACGCATGCGTCCATTGAACAGAAAGGTGTCGCCAAAGTTGGAGTCGATGCTTTGGCCACCCCAGGCGGTGGCAGCCCAGGGATGGGGATGCCATTGAGGAATCGGGGGGAGAACAGGTGGACAGGCCATGCCCAGATGGGTGGCAGATTCGGCATGCACCGGCCCTGGAACGACCCAGTCCCCAGAGCCAGGAAGCTCCTGCGTCCAGAACTCACCAGTATCCCCTTGCGGGCTGATCCGTTCAGCGGTCCTGCCGGACAGCTCGATCTGCAACGCTGTTGGAAATCCCAGCCCCGAGCTCTCCAACACTGGCAGTGGTCGGATGGAACGAACGGCAGCACCTTGTGCCGATGGGCTCGTGGGATTGAGGTCGATTGCGGCGCTGTCGAGATCGAGAACGCCATAGACGTCCTTAAGGATGCCTTCGTTCTGAATCAGGCTGAAGCGAAGCGTGCTGGCCTGGAAATATTGAGCACCCCTGCGGTAGCGCACACGGCCTTGTGCCGCGAAGGTACTGAAATTTGAATCGAATTCAATTCTGTCAGCCTGAAGCAGTCCACCATTGATTTGGGCAGTGACGTTGCCCTCGGCCACAAACAGGTCACGTTCGCCGTCGAACCGCTGCTGATCTGCTCTGAGCTGAATCTCAAGGGGCGGCGTCTGCGACGCTGCTGACTGACTGACCTGGCCAGTGGTTGATGGCCTACGAATGTCTTCGCTTTGGGCCAGAGCCTTCTCGCCGCTCGTGAGTGCCAGAGCCGCAGACAGCCCAAGTGACCCGATCGCAATCAGTTGATGGCGTTGGGGCTGGGCGAATCGACCTGGCAAGCGATCTCTCCTGAGGCCGCTGATCTTGCCATGGTGAGATCGCTGGAATGCTCTGGTGCTGACCAGTGCTGCGCGTGACCGACAGCCTGGATCAGATCAGCCAGAGTCAGTCTTCGAGATCCTTGCGGCTAGGTGTGCGGCTGGGATCGCTAGCCAAGAAGCCGAACACGAAGATCCCAAGGAAGAAGAAGACGACCGAGTACACGGAAATCTTGAGGGCAAGCATGGAGACCGACCGGCGTCTGGGACAGCGTCATCATCTTATGGGGCAATGTTTGCTAGACACGATGCAGAACCGTCTCCAGGCCCGGCGATCGGAGTGGATTGAAACGTTTCGCAGTCGCTCGCGTCTGGATCTGCTGCCGCAGTGGCGTCGAATGGAGGATCCAGGCCGGGGGCCTGCCCTTGATGACCCGTGGGGTCAAATGCACCGCCCTGACTGGGTTAAACGTGGTTTGTTGATCTGGCCTAGGGGAGGCCTCTGGCGTCGGCTCACGCTTCAATTGATCTGTCCGCAGGCCTGGCGCACTGGTGAGCAGTGCCGCGAACGTTTGGTGCTCAGTTGGTGGGCTGATCAGGTGCGCCTTTGGGTGGATGGGGTGCTGGTGCACGAGGGAGACCTGTTTGATACGCGCTGCCGCTGGCCGCTCCCCTCGTCCTGGCGTCAGGGGACGCCGCTTGAGATCCTGCTGGAATTGCGCAGTCCCTGTCATGACGACGGCGCGCTGATCACCAGTCAGGTGGTGCGTGAACCGCTGCGGCCTGCTCATGACGCAGCGCAGCTGCTTCTGCCCGAAGCGCTGGATTTGGCGCTCCCGTCCCTTGCGGACTTGCCTGAGGCATTGTTGGAGTTGGATCCTCTGTCCTCCCAGGCGTCTGAGGCCGTTGCGGCTGTGCTTCTCAAGACTCCTGCCCCTGCTGGAGTGCTGCATTGGATTGGCCATGCACACCTTGACCTGGCCTGGCTTTGGCCAGTCGCGGATACCTGGCAAGCGGCGGAACGGACCTTCCGTTCGGCGCTTGATTTGATGGAGCGCTTCCCGGAATTGCGCTTTGCCCATTCCACACCCGCTCTCTATCAATGGATGGAGCGCTTTCGGCCGGCGTTGTGGGCACGGATTCGTGCGGCCAGTATTGCTGGGCGTTGGGAACCCATCAACGGCCCATGGGTGGAGACTGATTGCGTGCTTGTCAGCACGGCATCTCTGTGGCAACAGTTCTGTCTCGGACAGGGATACAGCCGTCGGGCCTTCCCTGAATGGCGGCATCAACTGGCGTGGTTACCCGACAGCTTTGGCTTCGCAGCGGGTGTGCCGGCGGTGGCCGTGGCGGAGGGAGTGCGCTGGTTCTGCACCCATAAGCTCGCCTGGAATGCCAGTGAGCCCTTCCCCCATCGTCTGTTCCGTTGGCGTAGCCGCGGTGGCGCTGAGCTACTCGCCTTGATGCTGCCGCCGATCGGCACTGACGCCGATCCGGCTGCGATCCAGGCTGAACATCGAGCCTTTGGCGCTGCCACAGGGCTGAATCATGCGCTTTGGACACCAGGCGTGGGTGATCACGGCGGCGGCCCCACTGTGGAAATGCTCGAGCAGATGGAGCTATGGGATGGCCACCCCCAGGTGACGCATCGGTCTGCCTCCACGGTTCGCGCCTTTTTGGCGGAGCTGGAGCCGATGGCGGCGACTTTGCCGGTTTGGCGCGATGAGCTCTATCTCGATCTTCATCGGGGATGTTCCACCAGTCGACCGGATCAGAAACGCCACAACCGAAGCTTGGAGCGTCTGCTGCGGGAGGTGGATCTGACGGCGGCGCTGCTTCGTCGCCGCAGTGCGGCTCGACCAGCTGCCTCGGCTGATTGGCGCACGCTGCTGTTCCAGCAGTTCCATGACATCCTTCCTGGAACCTCCATCCCGGAGGTGTTCGACCAGGCCGAATCGCTGTGGCGCCAGGATCGCCGCCAGGCTTCAGCACAGCGTGATCAACATCTCGCCCAGCTTCTGGGGGATGGTGGCGTGGATGGCAAGGGCTGGGCATGGGTGGGCCTTCAGCCCTTGGCACGGTGGTCTCCGGTGCTGCGGTTGCCGCAAGCAGGATGGGCTGCCATGGGGCGGCCATTGCCCATTCAGCCTGCGGTGTCTGGCGGTACATGGGTGCAGCTGCCGGTGCTCCAGGGAGTGGCGGCGTTGCCATTGGAATGTCGATTCAAAGGCGATGCCCCTCAGGGGGTTGTGCGGGGAGCTGTGCAGGTCGAATCCATCTCGACCGGAGGCTTTCGGCTGACCAACGGCCGCTTGTCTGCGGAACTCGGTGGGCAAGGAGTGCATCAGCTTTGGGATGGTGCCGGCGTGCCGCAGTTGCTGGGGCCAATCGCGTTGCGACGTTTTCGAGATCAGGGCGAGTTCTGGGATGCCTGGGATCTTGCAGCCGATTACCGCGATCATCCGTTGCCTGTGGAGTGGGAATCGGCCTCGTTTCAGCTGGTTGAGGCGGGCCCCCTGGTGGCACGGGTGCTCGTGCGTGCTCGTGCCGGTCACAGTCGGATTCGGCTTGATTGTCAGCTCAGGGCGGACAGCCCCTGGCTGGAGCTCACCTGCAGCGTGAACTGGAAGCAGACCCATGAGTTGCTCAGGCTGGAGATCCCCTTGGCGCAGTCGGCTGTGCGCTGGGCGGCGGACACCAGTGGCGGAGTGATCGAACGCCCAGCCAGGCCTTGCACACCTCGAGAGCGGGTGCGATGGGAAGTGCCAGTGATTTCATGGTGTGCAAGTGAGGCTGGGGCCCCAGGAGGTGGCTTGGCGCTGCTCCTCGATGGCCCTCAGGGGGTGGATGCCGAGCCGGGGCGTTTGGGTGTCTCACTGCTTCGAGGTTCGACCTGGCCTGACCCTGGTGCGGACCGTGGCTGGCATCGCCAGCGCGTGGCACTGATGCCAACGCCTGCAGGCTGGTGCAGGGATGGCATCCCTCAGGCGGCGATCGCTTTTCGCGAACCGGGCTGGTGTCGGCCCTCATCATTGGCCGATCCGACTGTCTTGTTGCCGTCGCTCCCCGTCGGGCTGGTGCCTGTGGCCGTCTTGACTCCACTCGATCGAGCGGAGGGCGACCCTTCCAGATTGACGATCAGAGTGCACAACCCTGGCGCTCGACGCCAAACCTGGTGCCCGCAAGGCTGGACTGTGATGCGACGGCACGAGGAGCCGGCTGCCTCGGTCACTCTCAGGCCAGGCGAACTGGTGGAACTGGAGCTTTCGCCTGCCGGCGAGACCGTTGAGCCGGTGAATCAGTCTTCGTGATCATCAAAGGGATCGTCCAGTTTTTTGGACGGTGGTCCGAAGGCGGTGTAAACCCCGAACCCGGTCAGGCCGAGCAATACAGCCAGTACGCCAATGGCAACGGATAGGGCTGGTGAAGAGGTTTCCATCACATCTCTCGACAGGTTCGGCCTGAATCAGGGCCATGACCTTTACAGTACCGAGACTTAACCTCACCCGAGACCCAAGCGCTGCCATGGCTCAACGCACTCGTCTGGGAGATCTCCTCCGTCCCCTGAATTCCGAGTACGGCAAGGTGGTGCCGGGCTGGGGAACGACACCGGTGATGGGCATTTTTATGTCCCTTTTCCTTGTCTTCCTGCTCGTGATCTTGCAGCTGTACAACAAGTCCCTGATTCTTGAGGGCATCAACGTCAACTGGAACGGCCTCGGCTGAAGCTGATTCATGAACGTTTTCGGGGTCGGCCTTCCTGAGATGGCCGTGATTGGTGCTGTGGCCCTGCTTGTGTTTGGGCCAAAACGCCTTCCCGAGCTGGGTCGCACCCTTGGTAAAACGCTCAAGGGATTCCAGTCAGCGTCCAAGGAATTTGAACGCGAGATCAACACAGCCATGGCTGAGCCTGAGGTCACAGCCTCGGATGCTTCAGAGTCGTCTGGCGAAACCGGATTGTCTCAGTCCCAGTCCAGTGAGGACGGCGCTGATGTGGTTCAGTCCCCCTTGCCACCGTCGTCAGAGGGGTGATGCAAAGCGGTGATCTCCGCTTAGTTGTGGGGCTCGGAAATCCGGGGAAGCGTTATGCCAGCACGCGGCACAACGTTGGTTTCATGGCTCTGGAGACCTGGGCTCAGCGCGAGAACGTACGCTTCCGCACCATGACCAAGCTCCAGGGGGAGTTGGCGGAGGTGGGGTTAGGCAGTAACCGACTGCGGCTACTCATGCCTCAGACCTACATGAATGAGAGCGGACGATCGATTCGTGCAGCTCTCGATTGGTTTGATCTCTCTGTCGATCAGGTGCTTGTCCTCGTGGATGACATGGATCTACCTCTGGGACGATTGCGCCTGCGTGCCAAGGGCAGTGCTGGAGGCCACAACGGTTTGAAAAGCACGATTCAGCATCTCGGCACTCAGGATTTTGCTCGCCTTCGGATCGGTATCGGAGCTCCCGGTCGCTCGGCGGAGGAGCGGCGGGCCCGCACCGTATCTCACGTTCTTGGCAGCTTTCATCAGGCGGAACAGACCCTGCTTGACGAGGTGCTTGAAGAGGTCTTGCGTGGTCTCGTCTTGATTCAGAAGCAGGGGCTCGATCGCGCTGGCAATCATCTCAATGGCTTGCAGCTCGCAACGGAGGAGCAGGGATGACGCCACTTCCTGTGACGAATGCTCATCTGAGAGTTCTGCGTCAGAGCTTTCAGGAGAAGTGCCTGGAGGGAGAGGTGAGTGCCGGAGGATTCTCCTGGCAGTTCTGCTGGTCTTTCGATCGTGGAGAACTGACGGTTGAACCCTCGCTTGGAAGGGCCTTGATTCAGGACGCGTTGCTGCGCTTTTTGGTGAAGGCTGACTACCACCTTGAAGCAGGAGGTGATTACACCTTCACCGTTCGGTCACGTTTCTGAAGCCAGGCCCTCTTGATGGTGGCCTTGGCCACTCGAGCTGCTGGCCAAGGTGATCCTCCAGGAGAACAAGGGCTGCAATGGCATCCAGTTCGCATGGTGGAAGACGCAGGCCATGCGGCAGCAATCGCCTCCATCCTCGAGCTGGCCAGATCTGCCAGTACCGATCCCTTGCTCTGAGGGTTGTACCGGCCTCATTCACCCGCACGATGGGGGCCAGATGCTGCAGCTGTTGATCCAAGCCGCTGCTGAATGTTCCGTTGCCAAGCACCAGAGAGGAGAGGTGCATGCGTTGGTGCCATTGATTGAGCTGCTCAACGGTCTGCTCCGTTGCCATGACGAGAGCATCGAGGACATGTCCTCTGGTGCAATCCGCCAGAACTAGGCCGCATTTGCTTCGACCAGGGTCGATGGCGACGACAAGACCGCTGCACGGATTAGCGGCGGTCATTGCTTCTGGGCTGGGGGATCTCTCCCATCGGTTCAATGGTCACCATCACAGGATCTGCAGTGTCGCTGCGACGCAATGCCAGCACGCGAAGCTCGACCCTTGAGGGGGCACGACTGAGCAGTGTGCTGCCGAGCTGATTGAGGGCGTTTGCGTCGAACTGCAGGCCCTGCACGAGCGATCCTCGCCGCTGGGCTTCGGCCAGAGCCGATGCGAGCAGCAGGTTGAGGCGGTTGCGAATCGCTTCAGCGTCGGTTTCGGATCGCTCCAAGGCCGTGCGGGCGAGCACTGCATCTCGTTCGACCACAGTGGTGTTGGGCCGCACCTCAGGGAAGGCGTAAACAACTTTCTCGCCCAAAAGCACATTGGCTGCCGAGCGAATGTTCACCACCCAGGTGCCCGGTTTTTTGATGGTGGATTCCACGCCTTCAATATCGTTGCGGGGAACAAGAAGGATCTGGCGATCAGGGCTCTCGCCAGGCAGCACTCTTTGATAGGCCTGTTGATTGGCTTCTCGTAGCAGCTGATCGATCACTTGCTTCGCCTGTCCAGGATTGTCGAGGCGAAGGGTTGCGGTGGCCAGTGGCTGGCCGCTGCTGAGAACCACATTGCCAAGCCGCAGCGCAAGGCGTTGTTTCTCGAGTTCCCGCAGTTCTGCTTCCCCTTTGTTGATGCGCTCGCGCACATCGTTCAGTTCTTGTTCTGTGCGTTGGATTTCGGCATCACGAGCCTGCACATCGCGACTGAGGCGCTGACGCTCGGCCTCCAGTCTCTGCCGCTGCTGTTGCAGGGGCACCAGAGTTTTTCTCAGCGCATCAGCTTTGGCCTGGGCGGTGGCGAGTTCTTGACGGGCCCGTTGTCGTTCCGCCTGGGCTTGTTTCACTTCCCTGGTTGCTCCAGCCTGCGCATCACGACTGCGCTCCAGTTCCTTGCGACTTGAGCGCAATTTCTCCTGTAATGCATTCAGTTCGAACAGTCCTACGCGCAGCTGTCTGCTGACCAGCAACATCAATCCCAGTGACAGTGCGGAGATCAGGCTGCCGGTCAACACTGTGATCACAACGGCAGTGCTGCGCGGCCTCAGACCCAGCAGGCTCAGACGTGCTTTGCCGACACGTGAGCCAAGACGATCGCCCAGGGTGGCGAGTACGCCACCAAGTACGAGCAGAGTGAGAATCAGCAGCCAGCCGGTCAACGTTCCTTAGTGGTTGGGGGGTGACCTTGCCAACCGACAGTCATTCTCACCCTTTGAATCCCTAGCTGAATTTCTTCGCTAGGGCGATTGGATCGAGCACTGTGATCTTTTTGCGGTCGATCTCAACCAGTCCTGAATTGCGCAGATCGCCCAGCAACCGTGTGATCGTTACCCGGGTGGAGCCAATGGCTTCGGCGATCGCCTGATGAGATAGGCGTAGGTCGATGGTGATACCGCGATCGCTGGGAACACCAAAATCACGGCAGAGAACGAGCAAGAAGCTGACCAGGCGGGAGGACATGTCCCGATGGGTCAATGTCTCGATCATGGTCTCCGTTTGCAGGATGCGGCTCGAAAGCCCCTGCAGTAGCAGCAGGCCGACGCCAGAGTCGGCTTCGATCGCCTGGCGTACTGACCCGGCTGGAGCGGTGATCATTTCCACCCTGGTGAAGGCGACTGAGTGATAAAACCGGTCGGAGCGATGGCCAGTCAGCAGGGAGAGGACGCCAAACAGGCTGTTTTCCCTTAGCAGTGCCACCGTGATCTCTTCGCCGGACTCATAGACCCGAGAGAGGCGCACTGCACCTCGGCGGATCAGATAAACACGTTCGGCAGGATCGCCCGGGAAGAAAATTGTTTTGCCCCGCTCAACCATTTCCGTGGAGGCGCCATCAAGGCCACGGATCACGTCCATCAAAGTGCGTGGCTTCTGCTCGGAGGCGTTGGCGAGGTTCACCGGCCCTGTAAGTGGAGAGACGGTACGGCTGAAACCGTGCATGACTCCAGGCATGAAGACACTGCTGATCTCCAGAAGTTAAGGATGAACTTTGTCGACTCGTGTAGCAACAGGTACGGAATTCAGCGCTCGTTCAGCGCCAGTCGTTGTGCTGCCATCAATTGGGTCAGGCTCGGTTCGGCAAGGTCGAGCAGCTGATTGAGCTGTTGCCGGCTGAAGGACGCACCTTCCGCTGTGCCTTGAATCTCTAACAGATTGCCGCTGCTAGCCATCACCACGTTCATGTCCACATCCGCTCGGCAGTCTTCGCTGTAGTCGAGGTCGAGAAGACCGTTGCCTGCGAGAAGGCCGACGGAAACGGCGGCCACTTGTTGGGTGATGGGCTGTCGCTGCACCAGCCCTGTCTCCAGAAGTTTGTTGCAGGCATATTGGAGGGCGACCCAGGCCCCTGTGATCGATGCTGTACGGGTTCCGGCATCAGCCTGAATCACGTCGCAATCGATCAGCAGCGTGTTTTCCCCAAGCGCTTCCATGTCGATGCAGGCGCGCAAGCTGCGACCGATCAGGCGCTGAATCTCCTGGGTGCGGCCCGAGAGTTTCATCAGCTCTCGCTTCTGGCGTTCAGGGGTAGACCCTGGCAACAGGCGGTATTCCGCGCTTAACCAGCCTTTCCCCTCACCTTTTCGCCAGCGGGGTACGCCCTCCTGGTGGCAGATGCTGCAAAGCACGGCGGTCTCTCCGGTGTGGACAATCAGCGAACTGAGGGCAAAGCCCATAGGATCCCAACTGATCGAGAACGGGCGCAGATCAGCGGCTGTGCGGCCACCGGCACGCACGGAGTTGCCGCCATGGCTGGTATGAGCTGTCATGGCCAGAGCCTGGGGAGAGGGGGGTGGCTTGAGCCTGGCAGGTGGCCAGCTCGCTACCTGCGTCTTGTGCGGGCAGGGCGAGAGGGACGCTGCGGACCTTTACACCAGGGATAGTGTCAGAGTGCTTGTAAACCTGGCCGGCGGCGCTAGGTTTGAATTCAGCGGGATACTCCCGGACGCGCGAGAACTTGATGACAGCGAGCCTCAGCACTAGCCATCGTCCCGGTGATTCCCGATTGGCGGATCATCGGACTCTGGAGCGTGCAGGGCTTCATCCGCTGCCTTTGCCCGCGCCGCGGCCACCCTTGCATCTGGTTTCACCAGAAGGGGAGCTGCAAGTCCACACCGCTCCTTATCGCGGCAGTTTTGCCACTGTTCTCAGTCAGGCGCTTCGCTCAGCTGGGCTCGGCAGTCGCGTCATGGTGGTGCAGTTTCTGAAGGGTGGTGTGGCCCAGGGTCCGGAGCGTCGCCTCACCCTCTGTGGTCGGCTGCAGTGGCTTCGCCCTGATTTGGCCTGCTGCCTGGCCGATCCCGCTGCCGATCAGAGCCCGGATGTCAGGGCCGCTGTGGAGGCCCTATGGGTTGAGTGTCGGCAGCATCTGCTCGCAGGCGATCTGGATCATCTGGTGCTGGATGAGTTGGGTCTTGCTGTTGCTTTGGGTTACCTGGATGAACAGGAGGTTCGCAGCACGCTCGACCAGCGGCCGGGCTCTATGGATGTGATCGTGACGGGTCCATCCATTCCAGACTCCCTGATGGACATGGCCGATCAGGTCACCGAATTGCGTCGAGGTTTCTAATGCTCAAGAACGATCGCTGGATCACCGAGCAGGCTTCTGGCGGCATGCTTGAGCCGTTTCAGTCAGGGTTGGTGCGCCATCTCGACCCTGAACAGCGGAAGAGCCCTGTGCTCAGTTTTGGCTGTTCCTCCTATGGCTATGACCTTCGTCTCTCGCCCCAGGAATTTCTGATCTTTAAGCATGTGCCTGGCACGGTGATGAACCCCAAGCGGTTCAACCCAGCCAATCTTGAACCGACTGAGCTTCATCACGACGAAGACGGCGCCTATTTCATCCTTCCGGCTCATTCCTATGGGCTTGGTGTTGCCCTCGAGAAGATGAAGGTGCCGCCGAATATCACGGTGATTTGCCTTGGCAAGAGCACTTATGCGCGGCTCGGCATCATCGTGAATACCACTCCTGCTGAAGCCAGTTGGGAGGGGCATCTCACCCTGGAATTCAGCAATAGCTCCGGAGCGGATTGCCGCATCTATGCCAACGAAGGCATCTGTCAGCTGTTGTTCTTTGAAGGCGACCCCTGCGACACCACCTACAGCGATCGGCAGGGCAAGTATCAGCACCAGCCTGAGAGGGTGACGTTGGCAAAGGTCTGAAGGCTCTCCCCTTCAGGGAGCCAGTCTGGCCTTGTGTAATCGGGTTTTTTCGTACCAGGCCGCGAACTCCGGAGCCCATTGCTGCAAGTGCGGCCACATCAGATCGCACAACTCACGGATTTCTTGCTGGGCATCGAGCTTGGCTCTTAGATCCATGAAGTGAAGGAAAGCACGAAGACTGAAGCTCACAACAAAGTGCTGGCGGTAGTCGAAGGGAAGGATTCCACGGGCATGCTCCTCGGCAAATCCGCCCTGCAGCAGGTCGCGATAGCGCTCAGCTCCCTGGCGACAGAGTTGGAGGTCCTGTGCTCGTTGCTCCTCGCTGTAGGCATATTTCTTGCCTTGCCGATCGCTGTAGGTGCCTAAGGGGCGTAGGTAGAACACTTCCTCGAGGTCCAGTTCACCGTTGGCTGCACGGCAGATTCGATCGCCGGTGTAGCGCATGGATTGAACGTCGAAACTCACGCCTACCCGGTGGGTGCGGGCCTGCTGCATCACTGAATGGGGAAACCAGCCCACGTTCAGCACGATCTGGGCATGTTCGAGTGGGCCGTAATGGCCACGTTCCCCAGCGAGGAGCCGTTTCACACAAACTTCGCCAGCACGGCGTTCATCCGGCCACTGGTCTCGATCCCCGGCCACGAAGCCTTCGCTGTAGTCCTGATGCATGCCGGCATACACACACTGCTGAGGGTTGGGTGTGGCGGCGATCAAGTCGACCCGGAAGCGAGGATCCATGGCGGATGGGAATGAAATGAACGGGTCTTGGCCGATCATGGCCGTTTCTTTCAGCCGTGGCTGCGAGGCCCGGCACTGCCGGATGTGGCTGTAGCAATTGAATCGACAGGTTCTAGAGCGCTAATGCTGCCGATCCCTGAGAACTGCGGTAGGGGTGTTGCTTCGATCAGTGCTGTGCTGAGGGCTTCAAGTTCGGCGGGTGTGCGCACACCAAGCGATCTGCCGCGGAGCTCCCCATCGGCGTCGAACAGATTCAACTGAGGAATGCCGTTGACCTCATAGCGGTCAATCAAGTCTTGCCATTGGGGGTTGTCGATATTGATCAGCACCACATCCATCCGTCCGCTGGTGCGTCGTTCGGTGTCCAGCATCGCTGGTGCCATCTCCCGGCAGGCCTCGCACCAGTCGGCATAAAACTCGAGCATGGTTGGAGCTTGATTGCTCAGAGCCACTTCCGGCGAAAGTGATCGCCGCGCGAGTTGATCCATCGGTGATTCCGCCGACATGCCATTGCGCAGCAAAAAGAGCACCACCGCCAACACCACAGCGCTGATGACAAGCAGGATCTTTTGCAGTGCGCTCAGGCTCGCGGACGCGGACTGACCGGTCATGCCGAACTTCAGAGACGGACTTCACTCTGGCAGGCTCTCGTGAACGGCGTTGCTAGCGTTTGATCAAGCGCGACTGCCGATGCCGCTGCTGAGATTTTTGCTGCTGCCTTTTCGTGCGCCATTGGTGCTCCTCCTGTTCGGGGTAGCGACGGTGATGGGCCACCACTGGACCGTGTTCCAGCAGGAGCTGATTCAAGGGGAAGGCCTGGATCCTCAGATCTATTGGACGGTGGAGGTGGTCCAGTCTCTGGTGGTGGTGATCATTTGCACCATGCCGGATTTGCTGCTTCGTCAAATCTCGATGCTGATGGCCTCTAGCAGGGTTTTCAGCCTCGTGGTCACCTTGCTCTTGGTGATTACAGGTGGTTTGTATGTCTTGCAGCTGAAGTTGCTGGCTGATGTGCTGATTCTTGCCTCAGCTGTGCTTTTGGCTCGTTTGGATCTCACCCGAATCAGGGTGGTGCCGCCGCCTGTCGTGATGGCGTTCTGGATGGCGATGATTGTGCTGGCTGGGATCTGGCTGGGCCATTCCTTGCCGAGCCCGCTTTGGCCACTGGCGGCTTCAGCGTCGATCAGTTTCTGAATCTGAAACAGATCCCCCCAGGTCAATCGTTTGCGCTGTCAGCGTGTCGCGGCGCGCAGGGGGCCTGGTTGCTCTGCAGGTAGGCCCAGAGGTTGCCCAGCACTTTTTTGGTGTAGATCCTCGTTTCCGGGTAGGGGATTCGTTCACTCCAGAGTTCCGGGTCCTGCTCTAGTTCGTCGCTGCGCCAACCTCCGGCGGCGCCTGGACCGGCGTTGTAGCTCGCCACCGTGAGCCAGGGGTTGCCTTGCCACTGGTCCAACAGTTGGCCTAAGTAGCGGGCTCCGAGTCTGGAGTTGGCCTTCGGATCCTTCAGCTCCTTGTCATTGAGCTTGCGTCCGGCCAATTCGGTTGCTGTGGATGGCATCAGTTGCATTAACCCTTGGGCCCCCACAACCGAACGCACCCCGGGTGAATAGCGGGATTCTTGTTTGGCGATCGCTCGCAGCAGGGCTTCGTGCACGTTCTCTTCGTGCGCAGCCGCCGCAAAGACAGCGGCGAACGGACGCGGATGTTGGAGATGATGCAGGGTCCAGCGCGTGTTGCAGCTTTCACCCACGAGACGAAGGCTCGTGCGCCAAAGAGTGTCGAGCCCACCCCAGTGGTCTCCGACAGCGAGACGTAGGCGTCCTGTCGTGATCATCTCGGTGTGATCGGGTGCAGGGCTGAGTGATGTGGGATCCAGGCGGCTGGCATGACGGCTGCGCCAGCTTTCCCATGCCTCCTTCATCATGCCCAGTCGCCATAGGTTGTTGACTAAGGCGTCGTCGCTCTTGAGAGGGCGCCATTTCAAGCTCGGAGGGCTTGTGTCCCGATCACCAGAGTTCAACTTGACCTCCGCTGGTTGATTCAGGCCGGGAAGCGTGTCTTGCCCAAGCCGGGCTGAGGCTCGCCACGTGTAGTACCCCGGAGGATGCTGTTTCAGCAGCGTTTGCCATTGGCGTTTGGCCTCCGCAGCACGCCCTTGCTTGGCAAGGCTGAGCCCGAGCCAAAAGCGCTGCCGTGCTGCAAGCGGTTCCGGCAGCACGGTGGTGGCCAGTGCCTGCAGCCAGCCTTCTGCCTGCTGCCAACGACCAGCCAAGAGTTCCGCTCGTGCCAGGTCCCACTGCAGCTGCCAACTGGCTGGATGCTTCGGCCATCGTTGGAAGACAGAGGCAGCCTTGCGCTTCCCCAGGCGCACCTCAGCTGTTGCGATATCGGCGGACTGATCGCGCAACGATTGCGGCAGTTGGGCTAGCAGTGTTGCCTCCGGGTACAAGGGCTCGCTCAGGAGGCGTGCCGCCTCGAGGCCAGTGGCACCAACAGGATTGGCACTGCTATGGGTCAATGCCACCAGTAAGCGTTCCCCCTTGGACCGCTGTTCTTGAGTGCCCTGCAGCAAGGCTCGGCCGATGCTCAGGGCAGTGGCGGGTTGAGGGGGCGCTCCCTGCAGGCAGTCGAGGCTTGCCTGTCCATCCCCGAGGGTCGCCAGGGCCCTGGCCAGTAACTGACGCTCGTCGTTGCTGGGGGCTGCGGCAGTGGTGCTCAGGAGGCAGGCCTCACGGATGACCCCCCCGGCGCCATGGTGGCCTGGGCCCCAGCGCGCTAGATGCAGCGCCTGCTTGGTTTCCACAGCACGTTCAAGGCTGGCGGGATGGGCTGGATGCTGCTTCAGCAGGTGTTGTGTGAGGTCAGGGTTTGTCCTGGAGAGGTGATAGGCAGCATCCGCACTGAGCGGGCTGTCAGGGAAGAGCAGCACCAGTGCCTGCCAGCGAGACTTGGCGCGATCAAGGTCGCCTAGTTGGCTTGCCGTACTGGCTTGTTGTTGCAGGACAGCAGCGGCAATCGGTGCCGATCCCCAGGCCTGTCCCTGCAGTAACCGTTGCCGGCGCCTTTGAGAGTCTTGATCGGCGGTCGCTAGCAGCAAGGCGGCTTCGCGCCGTTGGCCGGGATCCCATGACCATCGGTAGTTCTTCCACAGCACTGCCTCGCTGGCGGCAGGGGTGAGCACGGTGTGCTGGTGTCGCAGCAGCTGCTGACCGGCCAGGATCAGCCCCACGCTGCCGATCACTGTGCCGCCGAGTAGCAGCAGGCCGCGGGAAGTACGCTCAGTCAAGCCGCCGGCGCGAACTGCTGGCATTCTGTTGCTGAGGCATGACCTCTGGCATGGCGAGGGTGAAGCGAGAGTCGCATCCGGGACAGTTCCAGCGCCAACGCAGTGCACTGGCGTGGTTGCTCTTGCTTTTGATTTGGGGGGGGCGATGGATGTGGCCTCTGCTGTGGCTACCCGGCTGGGTGGTGGTGCTCATCGCTGTCTGGGCAGTGCTGGAGCTGGCGGGATTGCTGCTGGCCGCGAAGCGCTGGCGGTGAGACGCCTGGAAGCGGATTAACCTCCAGCTCTCTCAACTGCGACCTGATGGCCGATCACGCCACTCCGCCCCTGGGGATGCCCCACCATCCCTCCCAGGCGGCCTTCGGCACTGATGGTCTGCGTGGACGGGTGGGTTCTGCGATCACGCCCGCTTTGGCGCTTCAGGTGGGCTATTGGTGCGGCCGCGTGTTCCCGCGGCAGGGTCCGGTGTTGATTGGCATGGATTCACGCTGCAGTGGCGCCATGGTGGTGTCGGCGCTCACAGCCGGTCTCACCGCTGCGGGGCGTGAGGTTTGGACCTTGGGACTGTGCGCTACCCCGGCGGTGCCTCACTTGATCCGTCGATGCGGTGCCGCCGGTGGCTTGATGGTGTCTGCCAGCCATAACCCGCCACATGACAATGGCATCAAGGTGTTTGGTGCGGATGGCAACAAGGTGCGCCCTGAGTTGCAGCAGGCGATTGAGTCAGGACTGCGCGGTGCGTCAGCCACCTCCGCTCCAGCCGAGGTGGAGCCGGCCTGTGCACCCGCCCACCACCGGCCGGAACTGCTACAGCATTACCGGGATGGTTTGTTGGCCAGCGTGCCTGGGCAGGGACTCAAGGGGGTGAAGCTGGTGCTGGATCTCTGTTGGGGATCGGCCACGGCCCTCGGTGCGGAGGTGTTTCAGGCTCTTGGTGCCGATCTCGCGGTGCTGCACGGAGAACCGGATGGCACCCGCATCAATGTCGGTTGCGGGTCAACCCATCTCGAGCCATTGCGGGAGGCGGTGATGACCAGTGGTGCCGCCATGGGCTTTGCCTTTGATGGCGATGCCGACCGCATGTTGGCTGTGGATGGTCAGGGTCGCGTGGTTGATGGAGACCACGTGCTCTATCTCTGGGGATCGGCACTGCAGGATCAGGGGGCTCTTCCTGATCAGCTTCTCGTGGCCACAGTGATGTCAAACCTTGGCTTCGAACGGGCCTGGCAGGCGCGAGGCGGTGTCCTCCAACGCACTGCTGTGGGCGATCAGCACGTGCATGCGGCGATGGTGAGCTCTGGCGCCGCCCTTGGCGGTGAGCAATCGGGTCACATCCTCTCTTCGGCCCATGGTCTGGCAGGCGATGGGGTGCTCACCGCTCTGCAGATCGCCAACCTCTGCCAGCAGCGGGAGCTCAGCCTGGCCGAGTTATTGGATCAAAGTTTCCAGCCTTATCCGCAAAAGTTGGTGAACGTGCGGGTGCCTGATCTGAGCCGTCGCAAACATTGGGATCGCTGTGAGCCCTTGCATGCGCTCGTGCGTGAAGCAGAGGAAGCGATGGCTGATCAGGGGCGAGTTTTGGTGCGGGCCAGCGGCACTGAACCCCTGTTGAGAGTGATGGTTGAGGCGGCAGAGCAAGCCAGTGTGGACCTCTGGACTGAGCGTCTCGCCGTTGCTGCTGATCAGCATCTCAATGCGGCCTGAGTAGCCCTAGGGCCAGGCTCAGAGCACCGTCGCAGGCATCGCCGTCGCTCCTGGCCCATTGCCAGTGGGGCAGCTTGGCCGTGAGGTGTTGCTCCACCAGGTTGCGGAGCAAATGAAGATGAGTAATCGCGCCTCCCTGGGCACTGATCGATGCCGAGGGAAGGTCTAGAGCTTTGGCGACCGCCGCCACCGCTTCTGCCAACGCCATGGCCGAGTGATCGAGTACTTGCAGGGCTTGTGTGTCGCCAGCCTGGGCCTCCGCTTCCACCAGCGGGGCTAAGCGGGCTATGGCAGCCACGCCCATCTCCTGGCCTGCTGCCAGTGTTTTGATCGCTTCGGGGCTGCTGCACCCCAGAGCTGTCCAGAGTTGGTCCAGTAATCGGGTCTTGGGTAAACGACCATCGGCCATGCGCAGGCTCAGCTGTAGGCCCTGATGGCCGATGTCATAGGCCGATCCGGCGCCGTCGAGCCGCCAGCCCCAGCCTCCGCTGCGGTGTTCTCGCCCCTCGGCATTGCGGCCAAGGCAAATCATGCCGGTGCCGCTGATCAGCACAATCCCTGCTGAACGGGGAAAGGCGGCATGCAGGGCCGTGCGTTCGTCGCCGTTCACAAGGGCCATGGCCGGGTCGAGTTGGAGGGCTTGGCAGAGCAACGCATGCCCGCGTTGTTGCAGGGCCGTGCCCTGTTCGATGCCGCTGGCGCCAACGACGGCTGCCTTGATCGGGGTGGTTTGGGGCAGGGCGGCTTCTGTGAGAGCAGCGTTCAGGCTGGAGCGAATCGCGGCTTGAAAGGCGGCTTCGCCACCGTCGGCAGCGAGGTGGCAGACCCCACTCCCCTCGCCTTCGCCAACGATTGTTCCAGCACCTGCATCGGCCCCTGGTTCAGGGTTGCAGAGCCAGCGTTGTAGGCGGCAGCGGGTGTGGGTTTGACCGGCATCGAATCCGGCGATCAGCATGGTTGTTCCCTTGCGTCGATGAGGGTTGTTTCGTTAGCGGTTGTGACGGGTTGGGCCAGGGTGGCGAGGCAGAACAAGCCAACGATCTGCACTTCCGGCCGAAAGAAGATCGTGTCTGTGGCGCCTTGCACCACCAAGCCAGCGATGGCGGCAAGGCTCGCCAGCCGTGGCAAGTTGAGCAGCCCTTCACCTCCGAGCCCGATGAGGCCGCGGCGCAGACTGCTCACAAGTAAACCAAGGCTGGCGATGAGGCCTGGAATTCCTGTTTCCACAAGGATCTCGAGAGGTACTGAGTAGGCGCTGAGGGCATTGAATCGCGGCTGCTGATAGAGGGGGTAGATGCTGTTGAAGGCGTTATTGCCAGGGCCGATGCCCAGCCAGGGGCGGTCCTGAACCATTTCGATCGAGGCCATCCAGACGTTGATCCGGAAGTTGTTGGAGCTATCGCCACGACCTGCCAGCAGGCTGGCGACGCGGGTGCGAATTGGTTCCACTTGGGTTGCGGCTACGGCAGTTAGGGCGATTGCCAGCATGAGCAGGCCAAGAGGAAGGAGCCGCCGCCAGAGCGGCGGCCAGTGGCGGATCCCCCGCAGCAGCAGGAGCAGGAGCACAAGGCCGAGGGCCGCCACCATTCCCAGCCAGCCGCCGCGGCTGTAGCTGAACAGCGTCGCGCCCGTTCCCAGAATTAGGGAAGTGCCGGCGAACAGCCGTTGCCCCCAGGTGCGCCAACGCAGTAGGGCCACCAGGGCGATGGGCAGGATCGGCACCAGATAACCCGCCAGCAAATTGGGATTGCCGAGGGGGCCATAGATGCGAATCGTGCCTTCGGCAACGGAATTGGGGTCAGCCCAGCCGGCGAGTTCTTCGGTCGGTCCGTAAAGCTGACGTAGGGCCAGCACACTGCTGAGCAAACTGCCGCTGAGCAGCGCTGCCACGAGACGATCCCACCAAATCGGACGCGCCTGCAGGAGTTGGCGCATCAGGGCATAGACCCCGAGATAGCTGAGGAGCTTGATCAGGCCCTTTGCAGCTGCGATGGGCACAGGCGAAAACCCTGTGGTCAGAACGGCAATGGCCAGGTAGAGCAGCATCCAGCCGCTGATCGCACCAAGTCGACCGGGCGGGGTAATGAGGGCCCAGAGCAGCCACAGGGCACCACAGGCCATCACCACCAGGCTGAGACCCGTGCGGCTGATCACGGGCAAAGTGGCCAGCAGAGCCATCAGCACCAGGCAGGCGCTGGCCTGTAGGCGCTTCTGCTGGCCGCTCGAGCAGGGGAGCCATCCCTGCCAGCGCAGCAATAACGGAGGTGTGGCAACCGCATCAGCCATCAGCGTCAGCCATCACGGGGAGGGTGTGGTGTCCGCTGAATTATCAACCCGTTCCCAGGATTGTTCGAGTTCTGCAACGGATGGCATTGGCGTGTTGTTGCGGCGGTACAACACCCGGTACACCGGCAGCTGCTGCTCCAACACGTAACGCTCTCGCTCTGTTGGCACGGGTAGCGGATTAGCCCCTCGCCAGGGACGGGTGTCCTCCTTTGGGCGCGCAAAGCATCCACTCAGTTCGGTGAGAGCCACCATCGGCTTGATCACCTCGAGGACATCGCTCTGGATGAACAGTTCGCGGCCCTGCTGGAGTGCGGAGGCGATGGCGAGCAGCAGTGAGGGTTGCAGCACCCGCCTTTTCTGGTGCCGTTTCTTGAACCACGGGTCAGGGAATTGAATCGACACGCGCTGGAGACGATCGGCTGGTAGCCCTTCCATCCAGCCCTCCAGGCTCACGTTGGCGTTGCAGAAGAGGAAATGGAGGTTGTGCAGCTCCCTGGCCTCCCGATCGCGTTGGGCTGCATCCACAAGGGGCCTGCGGATTTCGACGCCAAGGTGATTCCAGTGTGGCTGGGTTTCCGCCAGGGCTAGCAAGAACTGGCCCCTGGCAGAGCCGATGTCCAGGTGGATGGGTCTGCTCGGATCGTCAAACAGCGCATCCGGCCCGGGCAGCTCCCGGGGCAGCTGGAAAAACCGGCTGAGGGGATTGACGTGCTGGCGCAAGATCAGGCAAAGGGTGGTGGATTAGCCTCTGAGGTTGCCAGGGGGGCGTGACGCAGGAGTCCCCAGCAGGCGGTGTATCCATGCAGGTGGGTGCTCCCGGCCAAAGGGCCAACTTCGCCGTTGCAGAAGGCACCCGCGATCGGTAGGTCTGCGATGACGGAACGGGCGATCCCAACATCCCCGTTTTTGCTACCAAAGAGGCCTTCCCCCCTCCCGAGGCAGGCGAACAGCAGGCCGAACAGTGGCTGTTGATCACAACGTTCTCTGGCCTCGCAGAGCAGCTGGCGGGCCTCTCTGCGGGAGGCTTCTGCTTCCCGTAGTTGAAACTGAACGTTCTGTCCGACCCGGATCCTTTCGGCAACCGCGACTGCTCCGTTTCGGGGATCGACGCCGATCAGGTTGCGCACCAGGAAGGCACTGCGTGGTTCTGGGGAAGTGCTGGCTCCCATCAGCAGAGCACCTCTTTCGATGCCCAGGAAGAGGGAGTCTTTCACCAGTTCGCGTTCCTCGTCATTGAGCTCGGCAAGAACCCGCTGCAGGCAGGCAACAGGCGTGTCGCGTTTCTGGTTATGACTGAGTTCGAGCAGCACGTTCCGTTCAGCTTGCTCGATTGAGAACACTGGGCCGATTGGTTTGCAGCCCTGCGCTACCGCCGGTTCCAGCGTCCAGTCCCCGCCAATGGCAATGCCAACGGCTCCACTCCTCACGGCCTGTCCCTGCAGAAGAGAGCCATGGGGTGCTGCATGAGGAGCGGCAATCCCTCCCAGGCAGGGAGCGGAGGGGAAGGCGTAGTCGAGGCCGCTCATCATGTCGTTGATGCTCGAGCTGCTCGGGTCGATCAGGATGACGAGCGACCGCAGCGCCGCAGGATCCAGTCCAAGCCATTGCTGCCACTGCTGATTGGATCCATCTAGATCGGGCAGGGTGTCGGTTGTGACCGCAAAGGGTTGAAGCACCGCCCCAGGCAGGTTGAGCAGGGTGACACTCAGGGCGGGTGTTTGTTCCAGTTCGCAGGCTTTGCCTTTGCTGTTGGTGCCGACGACACCGCCGCCGATGCAACCCAGCCAGTGCTCCGACTGCAGTCGCTCCTGAAGGAGTGGCTGCAGTCGGGGGAGATCACTAGCGAAATCACTGGAGACAAACACCATGGCCAGGTCTGCTTTGGCCGGTCCGAGAGCGGTGCTGACCTCCTTCACGGCTGCATCCAGGGAGGTCTGACTGGACAGCGCTGTGCGACATCGGGCCTGGGCCTGGCGTGGTCGCAACCAGTTGAACGGTGAGAACAGCCGCATGGCTGGACCTTACCAACCCTGCCTTTGCGGATGTGTGCGTCGATAATGGCGCCGACTTGAACCACTCCGGTGCCCGATCTTCCTTACCGCAGCCTGGTGTGGCTGACCTATCGTCTCGGAGCCACTTTCGCTTTGGGTCTGCCGCTTGTCCTGCTGATCTGGGCCGCGGTGCGCAGGGAGGCGGTGATCAATCGTTTGCTCGGCATCTATTGGAAGGTGGCCAGCTTGCTTGTCATCACCTTGCTGTTGCTGACGGATCAGCGCCCACTGGGTTACATCACAGCCTTGTTGGCCCCCGTGCTGATGACGATCAGCGTGTGGTTCTGGGTGGATCTGAATGAGGAGCTCGCTGATGGATCTCTGCGCAACCCACTCACCCTGACGGTGAGGCTCTGGCGGTGGGCCCTGAGTGGGTTTTCGGTGATCGCCACCGCGATGGCGATCAGCAGTCTCTCTTGTGTGACGGCACTCCAGGGCAGTGACTGCAAAGCCTGGCTTGAGGCCCCCCAAGGATTGCATCGGGTGCTGGAGAGAGTGTTTGATTTCCTGTTCGGTGGAGACTGGAACGAAGCCGTCGCAGCCTTCTTTGGCTACGTGATGCTGGTGGCCTATGTCGTGGGCCTGCTCCAGTGGTTGTTGGTCCGTCTGCCCAGACAGGGGCGCGTCGCAGGTGAGTTCTGATCCGTTGACGTCAGGCGAGCTCGTCATCTTGGAGAGCATCAGCCGTGAGCGCCCCGACCGTGTCGTGCGGCTCGCGGGTTATGTCCAATTGTCGGGAGGTGCAACAGAAGCGCTTGAACTCTTGCTGTTCCGTGGCTTCAGCAGTTGCATCACTCACCCCACAGCCTTTGATCCCGATCAGAGCGTGTTGCCTGATGGGGCCTGCATTGAGCAGGCCACGTTGCTTCTGGGGCCATTGAATCCGGATGCTGAGCAACCGCTGTTGGGCCCAATCCCCGTTCACCAGTTGCTCGACCCTGAGGCTTGGATCTGAGTTAACGACGCTCAAGCACGGCCACACAGCGACCACACAGCTCGGGGTGATCTGGGTGTTGCCCGATGTCGTTTTCGTAGTGCCAGCAGCGTTCACACTTCTGACCACGGGAACGGGCGACTTCGATCACGGCCAGCTCACTCTCCTCGCTCGCCAAAAGCTCGGCCCAGGGATCACCTCCCAGCTGTAGTTGGGAGACCAACAACCAATCGTGTAGCCCATCCACCTCCGGTTGCCCGTGCTCCTGCATCCAGTTCACTGCGTTTTGCAGTGCTGGGCTGCGCACATCGATCCGCACGGTGGCTTCGAGGGACGCGCCTAGTTCTCTCCTGGCGCGGCAGTCTTCGAGAACGCGGTTGACGGCGCTTCGTAGGTCTCGCAGCTGCTGCATCGGGGCCTGGAGGCTGTCGTCTCGCCAACTGTCTGGCACCGTGGGCCAACCGCGGCGGAACACGGAGTCTTCTTCCACCGGGTAGGGCAGGTTCTGCCAGATGTCTTCCGCCATGTGGCAGAGCACGGGGGCAATCGCCCCGGAGAGTCGTTCGATGATGAGAGCCATCACCGTTTGACAACTGCGGCGGCGTTTGTCGTTGGGGGCACTGACGTAAAGCCGGTCTTTGGCGATGTCGAGGTAGAAGTTGGAGAGGTCGCTGACGCAGTAGTTCTGCAGCAACTGGAAAAAGCGGAAGAATTCGAAATTCTCAAAGGCCTCTGAAATGCTGTCGAGCACGGTGGCGGTGCGCTGCAACATCCAGCGATCGAGCAACGGCAGTTCGTGAATCGGGATGGCATCCCGTGTCGGGTCGAAGTCGTGGAGGTTGCCGAGGAGGTAGCGGGCAGTGTTGCGCACCTTCCGGTAGACGTCGGCGAGCTGGCGCAGGATGCCGGCGCCGATCGGCACATCCGCTGAGTAGTCCACGGAGCTCACCCAAAGACGCAGCACATCGGCGCCATAGGGCGGCTCTTGTTTCTGGTTTTTGCCACCCTCGATGATCACCATCGGATCAACGACATTGCCGAGGGATTTGCTCATCTTGCGGCCCTTCTCGTCGAGAGCGAAGCCATGGGTGAGCACAGTGCGGTAGGGGGCATGGCCGTTGACCGCCACCGATGTGAGCAGGGAGCTCTGGAACCAGCCCCGGTGTTGGTCGGATCCCTCCAGGTAAAGGTCGGCGGGATAGCTCAGGCCCTCGCGCTGGCTGGCCACGGCGGCCCAACTGGAACCGGAGTCGAACCACACGTCCATGGTGTCGGTGCCTTTGCGCCACTGGTCTGCTTCCGCCTGATGGCTGGGTGGCAGAAGCTCGGCTTCGTCTTTCTCCCACCACACGTCGGCGCCGTGCTCGGCAATGAGAGCCTGAATGTGGCTGATGGAGTCGGCGTTCAACAGCACGTCGCCGCTGCTGCGGTGATAGAAGACTGGGATCGGTACACCCCACGTGCGTTGTCGGGAGATGCACCAGTCGCCCCGTTCAGCAACCATGGACTCGATCCTGTTGCGGCCGGAGCCCGGGAGCCACCTCACCTGATCGATCGCCTCAAGGGCATCGGCGCGGAACCCCTCCACGGAGGCAAACCACTGCTCGGTAGCACGGAAAATGGTGGGTTTCTTGGTACGCCAGTCGTAGGGGTAGCGGTGGGCATAGCTCTCGTGTTTGAGCAGTGCGCCCGATTCTTCCAGTGCTTCGAGGATGGCCGGGTTGGCATCTTTCAGGACGTTCAGGCCCGCGAAAGGACCGGCCTCGGCGGTGAGGGTGCCTGCTTCATCCACCGGACACAGCACGGGCAGCCCGTGCTTCCGGCCAGTGTTGAAGTCATCCACACCGTGGCCAGGGGCGGTGTGTACCAGCCCGGTTCCGGACTCCGTGGTGATGTATTCCCCTCCGACAACGATCGGACTTTCCCTCTCGAGCAGGGGGTGGCGGTAGCTGAGGCCTGCAAGATCGGCTCCCTTGACCACGGCTTTCTGGGTTAGCGAGGTCTCCAACTTGGAGGCCAAGCCCTCGCACAGCTCGGAGGCCACAATCAGCAAACGGCCATCTGCATCGGCCGCGAAGGCGTAATCCAGGCGCTCATTGATCGACACCGCCAGGTTGGCGGGAAGAGTCCAGGGGGTGGTGGTCCAGATCGCCACCTTCAGCGTCTGCCCGAGCTCGGGACCCTCGATCGGTAGCTCTAGGCCTTGCTCCTTGAGAGAGGTACGTAGTGCATCTGGCACGGAGACAGCTGGGAAGGCCACATACACGCTTGGGCTGGTATGACCATCGGGGTATTCCAGTTCGGCTTCGGCAAGGGCGGTGCGGGAGCTTGGACTCCAGTGCACCGGTTTCAGGCCTCGATAGATGTGGCCCTTGAGGGCCATGCTCCCGAAGACCTCGATTTGGGCGGCTTCATACTCCTTCTGGAGGGTGAGATAGGGGTGACTCCAGTCGGCCCAGATCCCCCACCGCTTGAAGCCCGCCATTTGGCTGTCCACCTGCTTGCGGGCATAGACCGCAGCTTTCTTGCGAAGCTTCACCGGTGTCAGCGCTTTGCGCTGCTCTTGGTCCATGGCCTGGAGCACCTTGAGTTCGATCGGCAGGCCGTGGCAGTCCCAGCCGGGCACGAAGCGCACGCGCTGACCCTTCATCACCCGATGTTTGTTGATGATGTCTTTGAGCACCTTGTTGAGGGCATGCCCCATGTGCAGGGCCCCGTTGGCGTAGGGCGGACCGTCGTGAAGAGTGAAGACCGGGCCTGGGTTCTCTTCGCCAAGGCGCTGGTCGATTCCTTGTTCGGTCCAGAAGCTTTGCAGCTGCGGTTCGCGCTGGATTGCGTTGGCACGCATCCCGAACCCTGTCTGGAGAAGGTTGAGGGTTTCCTTGTATGAGGGGCGCGCATCAGCGGCCGGGCGGCTCTCCTGGGACACAATGGCGCTGCAGCAATCGGGATTATCAGTCCTCGCCGGTGCTCATCGGGGTTTCGGCTTCCGGATCGTCGCCGGATGGCTTGGACAGGACCGTGCTCGAAGCCGTTGTGATGTCTGCATCGCTGGGTGGTTCCAGTGATGTTGCTGGTTTCGGTTCCGGCCGGACCCAACGTTTGCCTTTTCCCTTCACACGAGGGCTGCCGAAGCCTTTGCCTCTTTTTTCTGAGGGTGCGCTGTGCGTTGGCAAGGCCGATTCGGGGGATCTCCGCTTGGCAGCAACTGGTTCCGCTGTCACGGTGATCGTCTCAGCGTTGACGGCTGCTTCGGCTGCTTCGGCTGCTTCGGATGGCGCGTTTGTCTCTGCGGCTTCTAGGGGTTCAGGAGCACTGAGGGAGGCCACTGTGGTGTCGTTGTGGACCTCAGGCGCTGTGCTTTCGGCCTGGTCAGTACTGGATGGCTCAGGGGTGGTGTCCTCTGTTTCAGGACGGACCCAGCGTTTCCCCGTGCGGCTTGTTCCTTCAGGCTTTGCAGTGGTCGCTGGGGAGGGCTTGAGAGCGGTGAGTGCTGCTCCGGCGCTGTTGCCAAGGCTCACCATGGCCGCAAGCAGCTGCTGCACGCTTGTGATCCAGCGTTCGCGAGAACTGAGACGCTGTTTCTCCTCGCTGCTGAGCTGGTGCCAGCGAGCCTGGGCCACTTCACTGCCCAGTCGGCCGATGAGCAGAGTGCCGCAGACCACTGCAAGCATCGGCGACCCCCGCAGCAGATCGCTGCTGGTCACCAGCACCAGCCCCAGCAGCAGAACCACTGCCCCCCAGAGACCATCGCGCGGTCGGCTCAGTTCAGTTGCCAGCAGGGGCAGCAACAGCACTGCCATGCCCACCAGCAGGCAGAGATCTCCGGTGAGGTTGGCCAGCATCAGCAAGTGGGTGCGGGTTGGCTCCATTCTGGTTGGATGCCTAGAGTTCGGCCGCTGCCCACCTGGCGGAATTGGTAGACGCGCTGGTTTTAGGTACCAGTGGCTTCGGTCGTGGGGGTTCAAGTCCCCCGGTGGGCATTGCACTTTTCTTAGGGTCAAGTGCTTGTGACATGTTGAGAAGGCTGCGTCAACCGATGACCAACGCAACCGCTGCTGCCTTCACTGCACCGCCTGCGGGCCAGGGGTTGCGCTCAGTGCCAAAGGAGTTCCTTGACCCCCCTGCGGCGTGGAACCCCACCGTGGGGCTGTTCCTCTGTGGCTACGCCCTCGCCGCGGTCACCATTTGGGGGTGGTTTATCGGGACCTGGCCCCTGCCCGTGCTGTTGATGACGGGATTTCTGGCACTGCATTTGGAAGGCACCGTTGTGCACGATGCATGCCACAAGGCCGCCCATCCTGTGCCCTGGATCAACCAGGCGATGGGGCATGGGTCAGCTCTGCTGCTTGGCTTCAGTTTTCCTGTGTTCACGCGAGTGCATCTACAGCATCACTCCCATGTGAATGACCCCAAGAACGATCCCGATCACATCGTCAGCACCTTCGGTCCGCTTTGGCTGATTGCACCGCGGTTTTTTTATCACGAGTATTTCTTTTTTCAGCGCAAGCTCTGGAAACGCTGGGAGTTGATGCAGTGGGGGTTTGAACGGGCTGTCTTCATCACGATTGTGGTCGCTGCAGTTCGTTTTGATTTTCTGTCCTTCATTTTCAATTGTTGGTTTGCCCCAGCCTTGATGGTGGGTGTCACCCTCGGCTTGTTCTTCGACTACCTGCCTCACCGTCCGTTTCTGTCGCGTAACCGCTGGCAGAACGCGCGCGTGTATCCCGGTCGCACGATGAACTGGCTGATCATGGGCCAGAACTATCACTTGGTTCACCATCTCTGGCCTTCGATCCCTTGGTTCGAGTACAAGCCGGCCTATGAAGCCACCAAGCCCCTGCTCGATTCAAAGGGTTCCCCTCAGCGCCTTGGGCTCTTTGAGACGCGCACCGATCTGTTCAACTTCCTCTACGACATCTTCCTTGGGGTGCGTAGCCACAAGCCACATGGCAGCAAGATGCGCCGTCTTGCTTGGGTCATGCCAAGTTCTCGCATGCGTCGGGGTTGGATGGGTCTGCTCCAGCGCACAGCCGTTACTCCGGCACGCAGACGCTTCTAAATCAGCATTGAGTTTGTGCTGATTCGGTTCGGCTGGGTGCCTTCTGTTCGTGGCTGATCACTCCGTCAGGATCTTGGGAACTCTGAAGAAATCGCCTTCCCGCAGTGGCGCTTGATCCAGCAGTTCTTCGCGCACATCGGTTGGCACAACGGCATCTTCGCGGGTGACGTTGACCACTTCCACAGCGCGAGTGGTTGGCGGAACTCCTTCTGTCTCCACGGCTTGGAGTTGTTCGACGTAATCGAGGATGCGCTCCAGTTGGCCGGTGTAGGTGGTGATGGTCTCCTCCGGCAGGTCGAGCCGAGCCAGCTTGGCCACCTTGCGCACGTCGTCGGCTGTGATTTTGCTCATGCGGCGGTGAGGAAGGTGGCTAAATCATTGCGCAGCGCCGTCGCTGCCGTGCTCAGGAATTCGGCGCCATGGTCGGCTTTCGCCAAAAACGGGTCAGAGCCCATGCGGCCATCGGGATGGCGGCGGCGGAAATCTGCCGGGCCATGGATGGGCCCGCAGGGGGCTGGTTCAGGTAGTAGGCGTTGTTTGTCCTCCAGGCTGGGATGCAGATGCAGGGTGAGCGCGATTTCGCTCGGGGTGGCGTGCTGGCCTTCCCTGTCGCCGTAGAGCGCCCGCGCATGTTGCATCACTGGTCCGGCCATGAACCAATTCGCCAGCCTGCAGCGCAGTCGTGGAGCAACTGGCAGGCCGCGGCTGGTGGCGGTGCCATAGGCCTGGGCGAAGGCGGCTTTGGCTGTTGCAATGTTCCCGCCGTGTCCGTTCACGACGAAGATCCGCTCGAAGCCATGGGTGGCCAGGGACAAAACCAGGTCGTGCAGCACGGCCAGCAGGGTGTTGGGCTGCAGGCTCATCGTGCCGGCGAAACCGAGATGGTGCTCTGCCATGCCAAAGGCCTGGGCTGGAGTCACGAGTACACCGCTCTGACGCCCTAGCTCAAGGGCCACCGCTTCGGCGGTGAGTGCGTCGGTGCCGATCGCTCCGGTGGGTCCGTGTTGCTCGGTCGATCCGAGCGGGATGATCACACCTTTGTACTGCTCCAGATAGCGATCTACTTCAGGCCAGCTGCGCAGAGCCAGTCGAATCGCTTCGGTGCTGGAGACCGGTCCTGGGAGGGGGGAACTCATGCCAAGCGAATCATTCGTCTGATGATCGCTCAGCAACCCCCCGCTTGCCGATCGGGGAAGGGATCAATGGGCGGTGCCGTTGCCGTCGTACTTGTCGGTGTTGTAGTAGCCACCTCTGGTCCCGAAATAGAGCGTCGCCAGGACGAAAAACCCGCAGCTAAAGAGCAGCACGGTGCCGAGGTTGAATCCTGAGAGGGCAGCGTCCATGGTCAGATGCTTGATGCTGTAAGCATGCCAACCAATCAGGTTGGAGTTGGAATTGGTGCGCTGATCGTCACCGTTGGCGTGCAGTGATCGCTCAGCTGTCGTTTTGGCGCGATCCAGGCAACGACACAGCCAAGGATGCAACGGTTGGTGGTTAACCAGTGATTTCCTGACCTGCCTCTGGAACGTCCAGCCATTGCCGCAACCAGGCAGTAAGCCAGATGAAGGGTAGTGTGTCTGCCAGGGCCGCCATGGCTTTGAACAGATAGCCGCTGGCGATGAACGCGGTTAGCTGCGGGAGTACTGGTTCGCCGGTGCGGATTGGCAGCACGTGGGCTGCGTAGTGGCTAATAAGCACGACCGCGCTGGTGTCGACTAGCTGGCTCACCAGGGTGGAGCCGTTGTTGCGCAGCCATAGAGCTTTCCCTTGGGTGCGTTCTTTCCAGAAATGGAACAGACGAACATCCACGAACTGGGCGGTGAGATACGCCACCATCGAGGCTCCTACTGAACCAAAGGCCAGCCGCTGGATCTCAAAGAAGGTTGTCTCTGGAGCGTCTTGGAGCCCCGGCATCACGCCTCCCAGCCAGAGGATCAGCACCACCCAGACGTTGAGCAGTAGGCCCACCCACACCACCTGAGCTGCTTTGCGTTCACCCCACAGTTCACTGATCAGGTCGGTGCAGAGGAAGGTGACTGGGTAGGGGAGTGCACCGACGGCCACCACGATTGGCCAGGAGCCGATGTGGCCCAGAGCTAGAAAGCGCGTCAGCCCGAGGATGTTGAGCATCCCCAGGGTGCCGAGGAACAATCCCACCAGCACGAGAAACACCAGATCGCGGCGGGCTTGCAAGCTGCTACTGGTCACGGTGGTGAAGGGAGACATGCCTGGGATGCTCAACAGGGCCTGTAGTGGCTGAAGGCCAGGTAGTCCTGTTGCCATCTTGAGCTTGATGCCTGTTTGCTAAAGCGGCTCGTGCTCACCTGCCACCCCGGGTGCTGTTGCTCGGTCGATGGTGGATAGCGCTCCAGAACCACTGAGTGCACGAGGGTCTGTACAGGCCTAGCCCCTGGCCCCAGAAGCGCACTATGGACGGCATGGGGGCCGAGTCGGATCTGAAGCAGCATCGGCATCTGGAAGTGATTGCGGATGGCGAGATCCTTTGTGCTGTATGCGATCGCTGCGTCTTCTCCGAGCGAGTAGAAGCGCTCCTCCCCGTAGGCATCGATGCTGTGGTTATGGCGCTCAAGCACCCGACAGCCGGCGTGAAGGAACAATTGGTACAGGTTGGTGGCAATCAGGCATAGGCCGCCTCCGGCCTCGGAGAGAACTTGCCCCCGAATGAAGACGGGGCCAGCTCGGTAGCCAGCTGCTTCTGTGGGCTCTCCGAGCAGCTGCGACAGGCTGAAAGCCTCACCGGAAGGGATGAGGTGGTTGTGAAGCGTTTCAATCGCACGTTCCAGGTTGTGGAGGCGGTTTGCGCAGGTTATGGCGTCTCCCCGTTCCGGAATGGGTGTGGTGATCTCTTGCCAAGGTCTGGCCTGAGCTGTGAAGGCTTCGGCTTCTGTCTGGCTCAGCTGCCGATGTTGGAGCGCTGGTGTGCCTGGGTACCGACGCCATTGCGCCATGGCCTGGCATCCAGCTAACCGGATCCGACGCTTTAAAGGAGGCGGAAGTCGATGCAGCATGCTCAGGCCTCCGCCGATTCCAGCCAAGCAGACCGTTGTTCAGCAGGTATCGAGAAGCCGCCTTTTCTGAGATCACAGGCAGATCGGGACGCCTCAACATCTTTTCGGGCTGTGCAGGCCAGAACGTTTTGCATGAATCTTTCATGCAAAATCTAGGCTTCATGTTGGTCGTGCAGTTTCTCTAGCAGCCTCGCTCTGCTGTGCCGTTGAGCCTTAACTCCTGGCTCCCTTTTCGTTGATTGATTGTCAGCAGCCCAATTCCTTTCTGTAATTCGTAGCCAACCCTGTCCCATTGTTTGACGGACAGAACTACTTTGTATCTATCATTTTCTGCTTCTATTCTTGTGTCTGTGTAAGTGGAGATATAGGCCTCTCTTTGCTTGCCGTTGATGCCGACAAGCAAACGATTGTTAGATGTGTTGGCTTTTGGAAAAGTTGCCCACACAAGGGGCTCTGTGTTGCTGTTGTTGTAGAAATAAAGGCTGCATCCGCGTGGCAGCTCTTGCCATGCAAGGGGCGTGACCTTGAGGTCCTGCGTCTTTGCTTTGCTGCAAGCAGTGTTGAGCAGCAAGGTGGCAAGACAGGTGACTGCAAAAGACTGTCTGAGCATTGGTCTTAAGGCTGGTCTATTGCAAGTCTTGCACTGATGGCTTGATGAAGCCACTCCACCCATCACCCAGGATTTCTGGGCTCATTATCACGCCTTCTTCTGGGCCACCGATGGGGTGGGGCTGAATTTGTGGGCTGAAGGCTTGTGACAGGTCAGGCTGCAAGCAAGAGCTAACGACGGCCTCCTGAGAGGTTGAGTCAAGTGCATTCATTGCACACTTCACTGATTGAATAAAAGTCGCCATCTCAATGTGTCGGTATGTTGTCGTGCAG
>Ga0189288_10202_pt1 | contig 42205 bp, 44 predicted proteins | sample UW105minimetaG_FD_130316 | JGI IMG/M metagenome (GOLD analysis project Ga0189288, IMG submission 130316) | Marine microbial communities from the Costa Rica Dome - UW105 mini metaG | ecosystem: Environmental > Aquatic > Marine > Oceanic > Photic zone | place: Costa Rica: the Eastern Pacific...
CGCGCTGGCGCAGGCCGTGGAAGATCAGAAAAACGGTATCACCACCCTGATCGAAGCCATGATCAACCAAGAACTGGGCGAACCCTTCCGCCGCGACGCCATGAAAAAACCCGTCGCCGTCGCAGGCATCAACGCCGACGACATGGCTGAGCAGCAGGTCTGAACAAATCTGGCCAATGGCGCGTTGTGCCATTGGTCGCTTCAGACGCTTTATAGGTTAAGTGCCTTACAACAAGCGCCTTTTCTAAAGCGAGTTCGAATGACATCCATGATTTCAATGCCCAATCTTTCCGGCCTGCCCCAGTTCTTGCGCACCAACGGACAGGGGTTTCTTGTCTCAGTTGTGGTTGCCGTGGCGGCTCAGTTTCTGTCTGAGCATTATGGTGCTCCTGCGATGTTGATGGCCCTTCTACTGGGCATCGCCTTTCACTTTCTGAGTGAAGAGGGCAAGTGCCGTGCGGGCATCGAGTTCACCGCGCGTTCGGTCCTGCGTCTGGGTGTTGCCCTTTTAGGGGCACGTATCAGTGTCGAGCTTATGGTTGGCCTCGGGGCTGAATTGATCGCCGTCGTCATCGGAGGTGTGCTGGCAACAATTGCCTTTGGCCTTCTGGGCGCGCGGTTGCTGGGGAGGGGCTGGCGCTTTGGTCTGCTAACCGGTGGTTCGGTTGCGATCTGCGGAGCCTCTGCCGCCATGGCAATTTCCGCTGTTCTGCCAAAGAACGAACAATCCGAGCGCAACCTGATTTTCACCGTTCTGAGTGTTACGGTCCTCTCAACCCTCGCTATGATCGCTTACCCAATCCTCACCGAAACCTTTGACTTTAATGACGAAGTTTCGGGGGTATTCTTGGGCGGCACAATTCATGACGTGGCCCAAGTAGTAGGGGCAGGATTTTCGGTTTCCAATGAAACCGGTGAGGTCGCCACATTGGTCAAGCTGATCCGCGTTGCGATGCTTGCCCCGGTTGTCCTGGTGATTTCGTTGTGTGTTCGACAGTTTTCGGGTCAGCAGGCTGAAGGCAAACGCCCACCGATCCTTCCCATGTTTGTTGTCGGGTTTCTGATTTTTGCGGCGCTCAACTCCTTTGGGCTTATTCCTCAGGCGGTGATTGAGCTTATGAGCAGCACAAGCCGCTGGGCCCTGCTTATCTCAATTGCAGCGGTGGGTATGAAGACCTCACTGAAGCGCATTCTGGATGTGGGTGGACAGGCCATCATTCTCATCGTTGCAGAGACGGTGTTTGTGGCCCTGTTTGTGTTGGTCGGCGTTCTGTTGTTGGGTCACTGACCCAACTGGGCTTCACGGGGATGCGACGGCCTTAGGAAGTGGCAGACATCCCGGCAATCCGGCCGGAAGAACCAGCCATGCCCCGTGTTGGTAAAGGGACATGGCAAACTGCGACGTGGTCGATTTCAATGTGATGCTCATCGAAGATGAACCAATCAGCGAAACTTCCTTAGGCAGCGCTTCGACAAACCCTTCTTTTGGGAAGACAACAACATAAGCTGGCGCCGCATCTGAAAACACGGCCACCGCGAGCAAAACGCTGATCCACCCCAAACCCAACAGTGGAAGCGCGCAAAGCAGCGATTTAATAGTCATGGATGTGTTCTAACCGCAGCGGGCTGTCCTTCATCGCGCGCAAACGAGCGGCCAGATCAGTTACGGGTAGTCTGATCAAATGACGATGACCCCCAAAGCCTTGTCGCGCGCGGCTATAGAGTGCGTCAGTTACACGAGGGTCTTCCGACAGGGCTGTGAACATGATGTCGTCGTTCCCCGCGATTTCGACAATATCCCATCCGTCATTCGCCATCTCCACAAGAAGGTGGGTCAGCTCGCGATAGCGTGGGGCCTCAATCTCTGTTCCTTCCGATCGCTCCTGGATAATCCGGACACCGTCATATGCGCCTAGTGTAGACTGGTCCCCGCCGTTGACGATCATGCGCAGTGTCAGCTCATCTGCGCCAACCTGCGCCACAGCCTGAGCGATAACATCCGCATAAGCTGCCTTTGCCCGATACTCTAACCCCAGTGCGATCCGCCGCTCAGTGTCTCGGAACCCGTCACTCGCTTGCGTGTTCAGATCCTGTACATCCTGCGTGAAAGGCCATTTGTACCACGGCGTTTGCTGTAGGAAATTCGCATATTCGGCCGCCTGGGTGGCGGAAAGCTCATCCAAAGGAGTGCGGTTCCTCCCGCGTAGCATGGTGGCGATCCTGCCAATGGTTTCTTCATAGGCCGCTTTCAGGGCGAGTTCGGCGGTAAAGCTTACACCAATCACATAGACCATTTGTTTGGTCCCGCCGTCCACCACGCCGTGTATGGAAGCCGCGCTGGTCAAGGCACAAAGCGACCCCCAAAACCCTGAGATGCCACGCAGGAACCCGTAGTCATGGGGGTCGCCTGTGCGCAGAACTTCGGCATAATCCTCATAGGCATGCACGATATGCCATTCCGGATAGGTCATAAGGGTGCGGGTTTCCGGGCGATGATGGTCGGGTCCAATCACCGCGTCGTAAGGCGTAGCCACCGCCGTGCCTTGACACATGGTTTCGACATAGATCACCGGCGCACCCAACCCGATACACACCAGTAGCACCATCAGAACCAGCCGCCGAACCCACCGGACTAGGCGTCTCACGCGGGCTCACCCAAATTGCGCACCCCGGCCCATGCCGCCACACCACCCAATGCGAGATGAGGAAGATTTGCCAGAAATCGCGGCACTGAAAAATCGAGGCCTGCAGAGGCATTGGTAAAGATCCCAAGATCCAAATAGCCATAACCCGTGAAGATTCCAAAAATCCCGTCACCGAGATAGGCAAACCCAAACAAAATCAGGAATTTGCGCGCGGCGCGATGAGAAATCAATCCGGCGATCAAGGCCCAAAGCGCCGAGGCCACGTGCAGGGCGTCATCAAAGATATCAAGTGCGAAGATCCCAAAGGCCAGACCATCTTCGTCGGTCAGGCCCGGAATATAATTCAGCGACGCGGCAATCATCAGAGCTATGAAATACCCAAACGATAGTTTTTGCAGCAGTGTCATAGCGCCCCCAGATAGCTGTCCCAAAGATTGTTGCGCAATACCAGCTGCGGATCCAGATCCCGCTTGGCGCGCGCAAAAACTTCGGCTGTAGGATAGGCCTTTGTGAGCTGATCGATGGTCGCATGGGGACGATACGGCAGATAGTAAGCCCCGCCAATGTCGACGATACGATCAATTAGGTCTCGCGTCATACGTGTCATGTCCGCTTCGCCCCGCTGAGTGAGTTCCTGACTAAAAGACATCACAGCCGCTATCCGTGGTTCAGTTGCATAGGCCAGAGTACTCTGATTGTCCTGAGCGACATAGCGCAAGGTAACATTCAAAAACTCCTGGAACGAAGCCGGGATCACCTCACGACAGGCCTTCAGAAAACCGTCATAGGCATCAAATCCAACGAAGTATTCATGCAGAATATCAACCCGGTTTGGGTTCCGATCATCCAGCGTCACCACTGGTTCATTGATCAATGAATTGCGCGTGGCGGCACCTGATCCAATTGCAGGCCCCAAGCGGGTTTCATTCCACCAGCGAAAGGATTTAAGGGCCTCGTTCCCAAGTTGCGCCCGGTAAATCCGGCTGGCGGCATGCGCCATCCATCCCGAGCCAGTGGCCAGTGGCAAATCACTTTGATCTTCGGTCTCGCGATAGGTCACCAAAAGTGCCTTTTCAAAAAACCGCGCTCGTTCAACGTTCAAGCGCCCATAGGCCATTGTGACTTGGGGATCGTTCAGGGCCTGCTGAAACGCACCGGAAAAGTCAGTGGACTCCATCACCTCAAAGTTCGGGGTCAAGCGGCTGTTCTGAACCATCTCGACCTCCATATCGACGATGATCCCAAGAAGACCATAGCCTCCCATCGCGAGATTAAAGAGATCCGTATTCTCGGAGGGCGAACAGGTCACCACCTCACCATCTGGCAGGATCATGCGCAGTGATCTGACGCTTGCTCCCATCGGGCCAAAAGGCACCGGCCAGCCATGGGCATTCACGGAAAATGTGGCTGCCACACCGAAATCATTGTTGGATTGCATCACCTTGGGTGACCATCCCGCCGGATCGAGTTTGGAGATCACCTGAGACCAACGCGCACCTGCATGTACGTGATATGCTTGTGCCTCAGTATCGAGCTTGATGGCCCCATTGTCGAAAGTGATGGCGGTGCCATCACGTGGGATGGCCTGCCCCCCCATCGAATGACGCGCTGCGCCAACATTTACTGGCCGCCCTTCAGAACGGGCCTGGGCCAATTCTTGGCGGATCATTGCAATCAACGTGTCGCTGGCGTCGTCTTTGACAATGAGATGTTTGTGTATCGGTGTCTGGGACAATTCACTGGCATCGTTGAGCACGGATGCCCCAGCTACGCCTCCCAGACGCGTTGTGCCATCAAGACTGGGCAAAGCGGGGCTTAAACCTTTGGTCAGAGCCCATCCAACAGTTCCACCCGCGCCCAACAGCGCCGCCCGTCTCGTGAGTGTCGACACGTTTGATCCTCCAAGTAAACACCGTTCTGGTGGCGGCACCGAGCTCCTCGAGCACACGCATCACTCATTCGAAGATTGTAGGACCGGGTAGAAAAAACAAGTTCGTGAAAACCTTACCCTTTGCCAGCCACATTTCGGGCAGGCGAGTACCTGAACCGTCCCTTGTTTGGCCGGAGCTTCAAATCTTGAAAAAGAGGACGGCGCTTGAGCCAGAGGCCCGCAACGTCACACAGATTTAGCAAAGCCGACATCTCTCCTACGTGAAGAGATGAAATTCATGCGGATGAATTTCACCCGGAGAGGCTTATGAAACTGACATCTCTTGCTTTGAGCCTTGGGCTCATCGCTGCATCCGCCTTCTCGGCCGCCGCTGAGACATGGAATCTGGCCGTGACAGATGTGGAAGGCATGGAACGCCTTCAGATCGAATGGGGGCCGTTCAAAGACGCTCTGGAGACCGAGCTTTGAATTTTTTGCGGTCATTTCGCGCACCGCAGCGGCCGAAGCCCTGCGCGCTGAGACCGTTGATTTTGTGGTCTCTGGTCCGGCGGAATATGTTGTCATCAACAAACTGACCAAAGCCACCCCGCTGATTGGCTTGGGTCGCCCGGATTACCGCTGCGCCATCATTGTACGTTCCGACATCGGCATCAACGTTCCGGCGGACCTGAAAGGCAAGAAGGTCGCCTTTGGGGACATTGGATCGACCTCGAACATGCTGTGCCCGATGCAGGTGCTTGCGGATCATGGCCTTGATCCGGTGGACGACATCGAAAAAACCCATACGTCGCGCAACATCGCCCATGAGGCTCTGAAGGCGGGTGACGTGGATGCGCTGGGATCGAATGCTGGATCGTGGCTCAATGTCCGCAACAAAGAAACCGACCTGCCCTATGGGTTCTTCAAGATGATCGCACGGTCAGGCGATCTGCCCAATGACATGATCATGGTTGGTGCCCATGTCCCGGGCGAAGCCGCTGACCAGATCAAGACGGCGATCCTTGAGAACAAGGCCGCTGTGATTGCCGGGATCGTGGCACATGAAGCGAACGACAAATATGCCGGCATGGATCTCGTCGCCATCGAAGACAGCGCCTATGACTATGTGCGTTCGATGTATTCCAACGCGGGCTACCCGCAATTCGACAATTTCATCGGTGACTGATCTTCGCACCACAGAACCGGCGCCTACACTGGCGCCGGAACGGGCCGGAGCACCTTGTGAGCCGGTCCTGAACCCGTTGCAGGACCACGACATCAGCGCTCGGGCGTTGGGCAAGTCCTTCGGCAAAACACAGATCTTTTCCGAGGTGAGCTTTCGTCTTGCGCGCGGCGAGGCGGTGGCCTTGGTGGGCGCAAATGGTACGGGGAAATCGACCTTGCTGCGCTGTCTGCTGGGATTGATCCCGATGGACCACGGCACGGTCGAATTGCTTGGACAGGACATAAGCCAATTGTCCACACAAGAACTTCGCCGGATGCGGGTCAGTACCGGGTTGGTGGCACAAAAACACAATCTCGTGCCACGCCTCTCAGTTCTAAGCAATGTGATCCACGGACTGTTAGGCCAGTTCAGCGGTCCACGCTACTGGTCTCAGAGCTTTGCGCCCCAAGATGCACGTGCGGCCGCGATGGCGGCTTTGGACAAGGTTGGGCTGGCGCATTTGGCGCTGCGTCGTGTGGATCGTCTGTCGGGTGGCCAGTCTCAGCGTGTTGCCATTGCGCGTGCGCTGGTGTCGCGCCCGCGTCTGCTGATCGCCGACGAGCCCTGCGCCTCTCTCGACCCCTCGGCGGGTGAAGACATCATGGCCATGTTCTTTGAACTTGTCCGCCGCGAGGGGGTGACGGTGGTCTTTACCTCGCACCATCTTGAACATGCTTTGACGTATGGGGACCGAGTTCTTGGATTGGCTGGTGGACGGTTGGAGCTTGATGCCACCGCAGCCTCACTCTCGGCGTCAGATCTGAGAGGTCTCTATGACTGATATTGCTGTTCCTACCCGGTTTGAACGCCCTTCGGCCCTGTCGTTTCTGGGCTATGCCGCTGGGATTATGATCTTTCTCTGGGCTCTCAATGGGGCCGGATTTTCCATGGAGAAAGTCCTGTCTTCTCCGCCTCGGTTCGCAGATTTTGCGGCGCGGGCCTTTCCGCCCAATCTGGCACCCGATGTGTTAGAACGGCTTGGTTGGAAAATGGTTGAGACGCTGCAAATCGCCTTCGCAGGCGCGGCGATTGGCATCGTTCTGTCGTTGCCAGTGGCGCTACTGGCGGCGCGCGGTCTTATCTTTGGGCCGGTTGTGAACACCGTGATCCGGACAGGACTTGGGTTTATTCGCGCTGTGCCTGACATCGCCTGGGCGCTGGTGTTCGTGGTTGCGGTAGGTCTCGGCCCTTTTGCGGGGACCCTTGCCATCATGATCGACACCATCGGGTTCTGCGGCCGGTTTTTCGCCGACGACATGGAGGCGGTGGACAAAGGACCGTCAGAGGGGCTGACAGCCACAGGCGCGCGCAAACTTGATATCGCCGCCTGTGCCACCTTGCCAGCCTCGGCCCCGGCCTTTGTGTCAACAGCACTGTTTGCCTTGGAAAAGGCGGTGCGTTCCTCAACCATTCTGGGACTGGTGGGTGCAGGCGGCATTGGGATCGAACTGAAGGTTGGCTTTGATCTCTTTGACTATCCGACTGCCATGACCGTGATCTTGATGATCGCCGTGGTCGTAATCCTGATCGAAGCGCTCAGCACCTGGGTGCGCCAGAAAATCATCGGCGAGCAACGCTAAGCCGCGAGATAAGACAAAGAAAGCGAAACAGATGACGACCACTTTTGTAGGCGCAGAAGTCTATCTGCCACATGGTATCGAGACCACCAATGTCACCATCGACGACGGCAAGATTGTCGCCATTGGCGGGCCTGAGCAGGGTGAAACGGTGGATGCGCGGGGCAAAATCCTTGCTCCGGCGCTGATCGATGTGCACGGCGATGCTTTTGAACGCCAGCTTATGCCGCGCCCCGGTGTGTTCTTTCCCACGGACGCTGCAGTGCTCGACACCGACCGACAGTTGGCGGCCAATGGGATCGCGACAGCCTATCATGCCATTACTTTGGGATGGGAGCCCGGACTGCGCGATGTGGCCCGGGGCAAAGAGCTGATGCAGGCCATGCAAAACCTTGCCCCCCGGCTTTTGGTAGAGAACCGGATACAGCTGCGCTGGGAAACCTTTGCCTTCGAAGCGGTGGATGTGATCGATTGGGCCTTGCAGGCGCCTCTGACCCCGTCATTGGCCTTCAACGATCACACATCCATGACAATGCGAGCCTATGATGTGCCGATTCAGGAGCGGGGCTTTGAACTATCGCCTGATTTTTCGATCGCCTCATTGGATGATGCCCGCATGAAAGCCCGCACCGCCTCCAAGGCCAAACGCGCGGGTCTGAGCGACACCGACTATATCGCTCTGCTGGCAAAAGTGTGGGAACGCCGCGCCGACGTGCCGAACCTGATTGCAGAGATGGCCGCGAAAGGTCGCGCAGCAGGGGCACCGATGTTGTCGCATGATGACACGCGCGCGGAAACACGTGCATATTTCCGTGGGCTTGGAGCAGGAGTTGCCGAGTTCCCGATGGTGACCGAAGCCGCGCAGGCCGCGCGCGAAAACGATGACATGATTATCTTTGGCTCGCCCAATGCCGCGCGCGGTGGCAGCCACATTGGATCGCTGAGTGCCGGGGATATGGTCGAAGCGGGGCTATGCGACGCGCTGGCGTCGGATTATTTCTACCCCGCGATGCTCGCCGCTGTGGCTCGGCTGGACGCTGAAAAACGAGCTGACCGCAGTACATTGTGGCGGTTGGTGTCGTCAGGTCCCGCCAAAGCCATGAACCTTTCGGATCGCGGTGACATTGCCTTGGGCAAACGTGCGGATCTGGTACTGGTGGACTGGCCGGACGGACAGGCCCCAGCCATTCTTGGAACCTGGGTCGCGGGGCGCTGTGCCTATCTGACCCGCCCTGCCGCCGCAACGGTGGGAACGGTTGTGAAAGCCAAGGCAGAACCTGTGCTATGCGACCATTGAAAATCGGCGCATGCCTGAAAGCCGCTGAAATCGCCAACCACCGGGAATGGCTGTTTGCAGCCGACCGGGACATCGAGTTGCAGGACTTTATGACCTGCAACGCCCTTGGCCCTGAGTTTGAGGACCGCATTCACGCGGCGCACCTGGCGTTAGCCGGGCATCAGGGGCGGATAGGTATCCATGGACCCTATGAAGGCCTAGATCTTGATAACAAGGATGCAGAACTAAGACCGCTGATCACGGCGCGCTTTCTTCGGGCTCTTGAGGCGGCGGACCGGATTGGTGAGCGCCAGATGGTTCTGCATTCTCCCTATACGCTCTGGTACCAGAACAACATCCACAGCTGGAAAGGCTATGCTGCTAGAAAATTGGCCCGAATCCACGACACTCTTGACCCTGTGGTAAAGCAGGCGGAACATCTCGGGATCACGCTTGTGATCGAGAACATTCAGGATGTGGACCCGTCGACACGGCGCGCAATGGTCGACAGTTTCAACTCACCCGCTGTGGCCCTGTCGATCAACACCGGGCATGCGCAGTTGGCGCGTCGCATGTCAGGAGCGCCGCCTGTGGATTTCTTTGTCTGTGACGCGGGCGATCAGCTGGCACATGTGCATCTGCAGGACGTGGATGGGCATGCAGACCGTCGCTGGCCTCCTGGTGAAGGAGAAATCGAATGGCCGGCTGTGTTCAAAGCACTTGGTCATTGTCGCTCTGGCCCGCACTTGGTGTTTGAGCTACGGGACAAAGCAGACATCCCCAAAGGCTTTGCCTATCTACGCGATCTGGGGCTGGTCTATTGATCTTGCCCTTCCCTTGCCCGGGCGTCAAAGCGGGCAAGGGCACCGACTAGCGATACTTTTCGATGAACGCATCGATGTCGAGCACCCGGATATCAGGCAGAGCGGCCTGATACGTTGCCCGATCCCAACCCTATATCGCAATCTCTTGCAGAGCTGCGGCCTGGAACTTTGAAAACGCCGTTTGAGGAGGCGCGCGGGGACACCGCCTACAACGGTATAGGGCGCAACATCTCGGGTCACCACGTTGATCTCAAATCTCAGCAGCTTGTAACTTACGATGTTTGGCAGAACCTGCGGGACGGCGCCGTAGCGGATCTGATCAAACCAGCTGCCACCTGCGGCTTTGCCCCCCTCAAGCGGACGCATGTCGATGTATTCATTGACCTCAGAATAGAAGTTGCCCGACGCGCCGGTGGCGTGCAGTCCGATCGCGAGAACACCTGCCAAAGCTGTCCCAGTGCAACACCGGTATGGTTTGAGAAATGTAGTCGCCCTGACGTGGCAGCCCTGCCGGGATGATCCAGCGCCAGTCGCGCGATCCGTCCGGTAGAGTGACCTGCGTGACTTTGAAGAAGTCCCCGAGCCAGCTTGTCAGAGCAAAGACGCCGAGAAAAATCAGCGTTCCTAGGGTCCAGGTGCGTAGGCTGCGACGGCGTTTTGCGGCGTAATCGCGTTCAAAGTCTAAAATTGGGCTGGGAGACTGGGCCGCATAGACCCTCCTGATGATCCGTTTGCTTAGCTCGATTTACGACGCTCGGCTTTGATCCATATACGCATGTCGACGATCCACTGGTAGCGGCTGTGATCCACTTTGATCCAACCGGTCTGTGGGTTCGGGTCTTCTGCTTTGAAGCCGGTCATGGTACGGAAGGCGTCTGGGTCTTTGTTGGCCACAGGCGCAGTTGTGGGCCGGAACCTAGCGTGGCACGCACAATCACAGTGGCTCCATCGTCGGTGTAAAGATCACTGCCAACTCGAATCTTTGCGAGGGTCTCTGGGTCGATCGTGTTCCCCAAGAACATATGGTCCGCTGCATCTGCTTCGGCAATCATGGCACCGGTTGCCAAAACTCCGGGCATCAGCGTCGGATCGGCGCAGTACACCCGACACTCGCGATCCAGCAGCGCTTCAACAATTGTCTGTTCCCCTGTGACTGGCAATGTCTGCACGTCACCGGGCCGACTAAGAGCCATCAGGAGCGCGTCAAACGCCTGATTGGCGCGGGTCTCGTCTTGGGATGGGATTGGAGCCTCAAGCATCAGAATGTCTCCATATCTACGCGGGTTGCTTCGATGCGGCACAGACGGTCGTGATCTTCTGCAAGATGTTTGCTCTGTTGCTCGGCCACGAAGGCAGAGCATTCCTGCTGGGCGACATCGGATTGTAAGGCCAGATCAATCAGCGCAATGGCCATGACCGCCTCAAGATCGCGACCGCGGCGCATCCCCTATCCATAGCTCTCGCCCTGTACGATATGGGCTTCGCTGACCAGGACCTCGCCCAGATGAAAAGATGTGCCCTTGGCGGTGTCGCGCATTGGTAGCATAACCAAACCGGTTTGGCTTTTGCGCACCTCAAGCGCGCCCAGCTGCGGGATCAGCGTTTCGCCGAAGGATTTTAACGCCTCCTCTCCGCTTCTCGCCAAAATAGTCAGGGTTTCGAAGTGGGGCGTGGTTATGTGATTATTTCCCGTCCCGTGACATTGAGAATTTGACGCGGAGGGCAGACCAGATGACCTTTTTGTAACTCAGTGGTGTGCCATCCATCATCTGGTCCAAGGCGGAGATCACCACAACCGGACTGTCTGGATGTTGTTTGAGGCGTTTGGCTTCGTCCGGGCGTACAAGACGCGCATGTAACGACGTTTCCGCCCTAAGGTAATCGGTGATGCCATAGGTTTTATAGGCCTCGGTGGTCGACCCCAGCACATCGCGCCGCGCGGCAAAATCAGGGAACCGTTCCGCATCGTGATACGAGGTACCAAACGCAATCGGGACACAGTCGGCATAGGTGATGCGCTGGCTTTCAATGATCGGAGCACCGGCGACCAAACCCAGAGCGGCTGCAACCTTGTCGGTCGATTCTACAAGGTGGGCCGACAGCAACTCGCCTGAGATGTCCACACCTTGTTGGGCCAGATTTCGGCGAAGGCGCGTGCGGGTGCCGATGGCATATTCCAGAAGGGTGCCACTCTCGACAAAGGTGCCCCGCCCCTGCTCTACGCTGAGCGTCCCGTCTTTGGAAAGTTCGAGCACCGCCCGACGTACCGAGTGCCGCCCGGCACCAAAGCGAGAGGCCAGTTCGGGTTCTGTCGGGAGCTGATCCCCGGGTTTGAAAATCCCTGCCTCAATATCTTCCACCAGAGCGTCACGTACCAGACGCCATTTTTCTTTGATCATCACAGAGCCATTCATTCGGATGAATCTCTGCTAGACTGTGGGGGTAACACGCGCATGACAGATCAGCGTCTGTGCGAATTTCTCCGGAAATAGCTATCCTCGGTTTAGATCGCAACATGACCCGCGCAGGCTTCACTGCCGCATCATCTGCCCATGTACCTAAACGAAAAAAGAAAACCTGCGAGGCCCCCCGGTTACCGCTTTATTCAGGCAGGTATTTTTCGGACCAGCTTTCTGAAGCGACACCGTTTGCCAACATCTGCTCGATAGCCTGTTCGGTGTATCCCAGGCGCCCCAAAATCAGACGCGTCTGTGCGCCATACTTAGGCATAGGTCCGGGAATTGTGATTTGGCCCGAGGTTGGTCGCACCGCATTTGGGGCCACCAAATCACACCAGCGCCCCATCGGGTGCTGATCGTGTCGGATCACACGGAAAGTACTTTGGGAAATGTCGATATTGCCGGCGCTTTCCAGCTGCAGCGAACTGTCACGCGTCTGATGCAGCGAGGCCAACGGCACAACGGTGCTTTGACCTGTCGCAAAATCCGCCCGCCATTCTTCCAGGGGTTTGCTTTTGAAACGGATGGCCAAAGCCTCATGCAGATCCTCGGACGGAACCTCTGCCAGATCCGCTAGATCGGGAATACGAGCCAGAGCCGCTCGTTCTTCTACCGGTGCTGCAAAGAACATCCACTGGTCCGCAGCCTCATAACAATGATAAAATGGCCCCCAACCCAGAGTTTCACGCCCCGAGGGCTCATCGAAGGGACTGCGCCCGTCATAGTCGTACATGAACTGCGCTTGAATTAGGTTGCCTGCCGCTGCCAGCGACGCCCGAGCCACGCCACCTTTGCCTGTCTCACGCAAACGCAACAGCGCGCCGCCAAGTGCGACGCAGGCGCAGAACCCGGTCAGCACGTCAATAGTCCCGAAATGGGCGTGTTCTTCTGGCGTGTCCATGCCACCTCCGAAACGCACCATCACGCCGGTCGCCGCCTGAGCCAGATCATCATAACCGAGATGATCGGATTTCGGCCCGCGCATTGGCCCGCCAAATGCATCAAGCTGCACAAGGATCAGACGGGGGTTGATCGCGGCCAACCGGTCCGGTGACAACCCCAACTTATCGCGCTGTTCATCCGTGCCGTTCATCGTGATGACATCTGCTTCAGAGATGAGCTTCGCCAGAAGCTCTTGTCCCTCAGTGCGGCCGAGGTTCAGCAGGATGCTTTCCTTCCCGCGTTGCGCTTGCATGCCAAAGACTACCGTGTTCCAGGGATCAACGGAAGGTTCGACCGGCTGAACAAGCGTGACCTCAGCCCCATAACGGGCAAGCGTTGATCCGATGGTGGGGCCAGCGATCACATTGGTCAGATCCAGAACTTTCAATCCGTCAAGCCAGCCGCCCGTGCCAGCTACGCCTGCCTCGCGAGGAGCTTCCTCCAGCAGGAGGTTCAGATCTACGTGAACAGGCCCAGTTTTATTTATCGCGTCCTCATCCCCAAGCAGCCAGGCAACATTGCCCATCTGGCGCATCTCGCCGTGCTGGGCATCCTTTACCTTCAGGATAAGCCCTGATGCCAGCGCATGTGGATCTGCCAGCCATTCGCTGGTAAACCGCTGCGCCGTTGCAGGGGCTTTCACCGTACCAAAAAGCTCTTCCCATTCATGTGAAGGACGGGTCAGAAACGCCTCTTTCATGGCGCTTGAAACCCGCGCCCTGTCGGATGGCCCAACCGGATAATTGCGCATCGACCAGTCTGCGGGCCAGTCTTTGGTATCCAGATAGGCCGAGAAATCGGGTAGGTCATCCGCCAGATCTTTCAGCCCCAGCGTTTCCAGAACCCGACGGGGGTGGGTTGCAACTGATCCGGAGACGACATAGAAGCCGCGCCCGTCCGCACAGGTGTAAGTGCGGTAGAATGGATCCAAGTACTCGGACAGTTCGCTGAATTTCAGGTTCATCGGCAGGCCTTCATTGCCGCGCCGATCCAGCTCTACTTCGCGGGGGGATTTATAGCGCTCCGGGTAATCCTCGATCTGTTGGCAATTGTAGATCAGGCCCTCGAGCAAAGCTGAGGCCAACGGGACTTCGATGTGATCCCCGCCGTTGCGATCACGGGCGTTCAGAGCAAACAGCACCGCCATTGCTCCAAAACTGGCCCCATAAGCCGAAGCCAGAGTCAGCGGCGTGAACGACGGATTGATCCCCATTAGTCGTCTGTTCAGCCCCATATCTGTGAACTGACCGGTATAGGCTGCGATGATCGCGTCCCATGCTGGCAGCCCCGCGAGCTCGGCATCGGTTGAAGCAAATCCGGGCAGTGACAGGTATATCAGCTGCGGATTTGCCTCGTGCAGTACCTCCGAGCCCAGACCAAGGCGATCCAACACACCAGGGCGAAAGTTTTCCAACAAAACATCCGCGCGTTTCGCAAGTTCAATCGCCGTATCGCGCCCTTCGCTGCATTTCAGATCCAGCGTCAGTGTCTGCTTGCCACGGGACAACATATCAAAAGCAGGATCATTAAAGACCGGGCCGCCTGGCGGATCAATCCGAATGACTTCGGCCCCCATATCCGCAAGCATCATACCTACCAGTGGTGCGGCCAGGTATTGGCCAAAATCAAGAACACGAATTGAAGATAAAGGGCGATCAGTCATAGCGAGCCTTCAGCGTGTCTGCTTAACATTAGGTTCTGTCGACTGAGACTAACCCTACGGATTTTCTAATTACACTGGCCTAAATCGAATACTCTCTATAGCTTTTTGTTATGGTGAGATTGATACGCCCCATCGCCGGATCCCTAAATTCCCTACTTGTTCTTGAAGTGGTGGTTCGTCATGCCAACCTCACGAGGGCTGCAGAAGAACTTGGGCTCAGCCAGCCAGCCGTTTCCCGGCACATAGCCACACTTGAAGATCGCCTCGGACAGGCGCTGTTCAAACGCAACAACAATCAGATCTCACCACTTCCCGGCGCGGTTCAACTGGCCAACGCGGTGGCCCTCGGCTTTGGCCATCTAGATCAGGTCTGGAGTGACATATCCGCACCTCTCGAACGCCATGAGGTGACTTTGGCCTGCACCTATGGCTTTGCTGATCAATGGTTGATGCCGCGTTTCTCGGCCCTGACGGATTACCTTGGAGGGAACAGGGTGCGGGTTGTGACGACCGACCAACTTGGTGACATCGATCACAGCCGACTTGATGCAGCCGTGGTCTGGGATACAACAGGTTTGCCCGATCGTCCCTATTTCCCCTTGATCAGATCAGAAGTTTTTCCGATCTGCAGCCCAGACTTTCTCAGCTCTTTTCCGGCCGCGGTGGATCACATTCAAAATGTTCCGCAAGAAATGTTCCTGCACTTTGACGTTGGCGAATCCGGGTTCATGACATGGCAGAAATGGTTTGCACTGGCGAAGCTACCTCCCCCTGTATTTACCTATGGAACCTGCTTCGATGCATATCCTTTTCTGTTGCAATCCGTACTGCAGGGTCGAGGCATCGGTTTAGGCTGGCATGGCCTTGTTGATCAGGCCCTTGAAAGCGGACAAATCCTGCGTCTTGGCCCTGCACAATCTGACAGGGAAGTGTCTTACTATGTGCAACATCGCCCGGTCCGAAACTCGAACGGCCTGCTTGCCAGAATGTTGCTCTGGTTCAAAAGGGCCGCAGAAATCTCAAACCAAACCGTTCCATAGTACCGTGAACTCCAAGCTGGTTCTCCAAAGACGCAACTTCTGACTGGACTCGTCGAAAGTCTTTTGCCAGCGGTCGGTCTGAACTCGCGACGATGTCGACACTGATACCCATGTCTCTACTCAATCTATACACAGCGCCGTGTTCGAACTGTGCGTGTCGTCTTTGCTCATCCGCTGCCGAATACCTGCCCTTAACACATCCATTTGCAGATCGCGGCCTTGCGACGGGCGTCGTCTCGCAGTTAAATGTTTCGAAATTTGTTGAAGACATATTCAGAGGTCTGCAGTGCCACGTCATGGTTTCTATTTGATAGCAATCACATTTCTGTCGTTTGTCTCAACGGCGGCTCTCGGCCAGACAAAACTGGATCTATGGTACCATGGCGCAAACAATCCCGCCGAACGGGCTGAGATTGAACTGATCGTTAACGAGTTTAATAGCAGCCAGCACGAGTGGCAGGTTGTCATGCAAAGTTTTTTTGAGCAGGGGTACAATAGTTCGGTTTCGGCCTCGGCGGCACGGGGACACCTTCCGGATATCCTGGATGTTGATCTACCGGCACTGCCAAATTGGGTGTGGCAGGGATATATTCAGCCCCTTCCGATTGACGCGTCTCTTGCCGATACCTTTCTGCCATCCACAATCGGGACTTGGAACGGATCTCTATATAGTCTGGGTCTTTGGGAGGCCGCCTTCGCACTTGTAGCCCGACGCTCCGTTCTAGAACGGCACGGGGTGCGGATCCCATCCCATACTCAACCTTGGTCAGCTGCAGAATTTGATCAAGCCTTACTCCAGCTACAGGCCTCTGGTGCGTTTGACCATTCTCTGGACCTTGGAGTGGTACAACGGGGCGAATGGTACTCCTATGCCTTTGGCTCCTTTCTGAAAAGTTTTGGCGGTGATCTCATTAACCGAGAAACCTATCTCTCGTCGCAAGGGGTGTTAAACGGGGATGCCGGGCTTGATTTTGGCAATTGGTGGCACTCTCTATTTGACCGCAATCTTGCCGCAGGCCTCGATCAGACATTGGAAGACCGAGCAAAGGGGTTTCTGGACGGCCGCTATGCGATCCGTCTATCAGGCAATTGGGAAACCCCAGCATTGCTTCGAGAATTTGGTGACGACCTTCTGATCTTGCCGCCCCCAGATATGGGAACTGGCCCAGTTATAGGAGCTGGGAGCTGGCAGTTTGCGGTGTCAGCTTTTTCGGAACATCCTGATGGGGCTGCCGCGTTTATTCAGTTTGCCGCCCAGCCGCGCAATCTGATCACACTTTCAGATGCACTTGGTATAATACCCCCAACTAAAGAAGCGGCAGAAGCCTCCCTTTTATATGGATCAAATGGCGCTCTCACGGCTTTTTACGATCTTGCACGTGACTACGGCCACGTTCGTCCCCAATTCCCTGGATATGTCGTAGCCGCCAAAGTGTTTGAACGCGCCCTCGTCGACATCGCAGGTGGAGCTGATCCGAAAGTTGCATTGGATGCTGCGGCTGATGACATTGATGCCGATATTCGTCGTAACAATGGATATACAAATTGATGGCTACCTTCGGTTGCAAATTTGGACGCAAAATTCGGGCGATTTTGGGTGTTGTCCTCGTCATCTGCAAATACGCAGTTTTCGCAGTTTCATATGCTCAGGCTGATACACTTCGCGTGGCACAGTATGAAAACCCTCCGACGATTTTCCGCAATGAAAACAATGAACCTTCAGGGTTCTGGCCAGAATTGACCGAGGCTGTTCTTGGCAACTTGGGGTATGAAATTGAGTATGTAGATTGTCTGTGGTCGGTTTGCCTTGAGATGCTTGAAGCAAACGAAATTGATCTCATGCCCGATATCGCCTATACGCCGGAACGTTCAAATAAGTTTCAGTTTGTCGAACAACCCTTACTCTATAGTTGGTTCTCAATTGTTGTTTATGAGAATATTGAATTCGAAACCTTGGGCGACTTTGAGGGAAAGAGAATTGCAGTTCTTGCCAACAGCATTCAGGAACGCGGAATCACCGAATACTTGGCGCGAGAACAGATGCAGGCCCGTCTGGTTTGGGTATCGTCAATGGAAGACGTTCTGCAAGCTGTGGCGCAAGGCGATGCTGACATTGGCATCGTAAATAAATTTATCTCAGCATCTGAGGCCCGCGATGTGGAAAAAACCTATGTCGCGCAGATCCCGTTTGGAACCTATTCGTTACATTTTGCGGCGGCTCCAAATATGGATCGGGGGTTTGTCGACGCAATCAACCTTGAAGTGTATCATCAGCAAACGACTTTTCGGTCTGCGTTACAACGTGCCATGCAAAGGTGGGCCACCATTGTTCCGTTGCCTTTGCCTGTTTGGGTTCTTCCGGCGCTTGCGCTAACGATGACCTTATTAGTGATCGCATTTGTCTTTGTTCTCATTTTGCGCGGCCTCGTCAAAAAACAAACCCTCAGTCTCACATCAGCAGTCGCAGATCTCGAACAGCAAATCATCCAGCGGAAACAAGCGGAAACACTAGCAATCGAATCCCAGAAAATGGATGCATTGGGGCGTTTGGTTGGCGGTGTGGCCCATGACTTCAACAATCTATTGGCGGTCATTCAGGGCAATTTGGAATTGATGCCAAAAAAGCACGAAAACGATCCGGATTTTGGTGATTTCAGATCTGCTGCGATTAAGGCAACCGGAGCCGGAGCGACCCTGGTTCGAGATCTTCTCTCTTTTAGTCGGCGTGCCCCCCTGCACCCCGAATTAGTGCACATGGCCGAAATTTTGCGCGACGTTCACAATATGATCTCTAGAATTTTCCCTGCCAATGTTACCGTAACCTTGCATGCCGAAGACGCAATTTGGCCGGCCAGACTTGACCGGGGCCAGCTCGAAAACGCTTTGCTCAATCTTTCCATAAATGCCAAAGACGCCATGCCTCGGGGCGGAAGACTTACCTTGTCCTGCTCAAACAACAGATCCAGCAGCCACAGTGAGGACAGGCAAGTTCAAATCAAGGTCAGTGACACCGGTTCAGGTATGACGGACGAGATCAGAGCCAAGGTTTTTGAACCGTTCTTCACAACAAAAGAAGTTGGCAAAGGCTCGGGCATGGGGCTGGCAATGGTGCACGGGTTTGTCAAACAATCCGGGGGGCGTATATCTATCGACAGCGTTCTTGATGTGGGTACCACGGTGGAATTGACGTTTCCCGCCCAGCGTGATGACGCCTCTGTTGAGCCAGAACCAAGAAACGCCATTAACATCCCGACGCACCCAGGTCAGGGCACGGTCTTGTTGGTGGAAGACAACGAGTCGGTGCGGCAAATGCTTGATCGTCAACTACAGGCGATCGGATACCATGTCTGGACCGCGTCAAGTGGCACTGAGGCTTTGGAAATTTTAGCTTACAATCAGTCATTTGATCTCATTATGTCCGATTTGATGATGCCAGGGCCGGTCCAGGGAGCAGACCTCGCAAAGGCTGTTGCCTCTTTAAACCCTGCAATCCCCATTATTCTGATCACCGGCTACGCGGGAGAAGCCTTGGATGAGATGGTCGCGTTCACCAATTGCACCGTTCTGACAAAACCGATTTCGCAAGCCGACTTAAAGACTGCAATCTCTGCACATCTTGGAAGGCTATCTGTCGAGCACTGAGTCATCCTCTGGTTCACCAGAATGAACGGATCTGCTTGTCGTCATCGACGTCTCTGTCGTCGGTCAAAAGGCGGCCTGATCTCAACATTCCTTCCAAGCCGCCACACGCAGGCAGCCGCCCTATTGGATAAACTTCGGCGATCTGCCCGCTAGGCACGGAAAATGTAGACGGTCCCGTCAAACGTCTTGGGACATGGGGGGCTCCCTCAATACATCGAGTTTTGGAATGCCGAAGAGGGTTAGCGCCGCATGCTACGGGCTTCGATCTGATCGAGCAGCAGCGAAATTCTTCGGCCATTTGTTTAACCCCTTAAAATCGAAAAGATTTTACCCATGCATCCATGGCAAGAATCCAACTTCTGTTGTCTCAAGGCGCTGATTTTTCTGCCAGTGGCATAGGGAGCCAAGCTGGCACTTCGACTGTTTTCGCATCCAACTCACGCGCCCAGCGATGCCCAGCGTGCACCGCTGCGGCGATGATACTTGGGGCGACACAATCACCGATTTGGCTAACGGATTTTATCCCTGCATCAGCCCAGTCATCCTTACGGGTCATCAGGTCGTGGTACAGCTCATCAACCGGCTTGCGTGATGTCAGTACGATAGCAGTCCCCAAGGGCAGATCCAGGCCATACCCTCCATGTACACAGGAAAACTCAATCCGTTTGTCCCTCGCTGCTTTCAAAGATTTCAACCGCTCAATCCGCACGCCGAGTTTCATCAAGCGTGCAATCACTTTGTGTTGCTCCATGGTCAGCGCGAGGTAGGGGGCAACCTCGCTGGCCGGGGTCACATAGCTGACGTCATGCCCTTCTTTGACCAGTTTTTCGGCGATAACATTGCCCAGATAACCGCCATCCTCGTCATAGATAACCACCGGCCCCGCAACGTCTGCCCCGTCCATGATGTCATCCGCAGCAAGCGGGCTCTCAGTATAGAGATTTACGTTGCCCAGTTGTTGCAGCGCATAGAGACGGTAATCCGCAACACGGATCCATTCGTTCAGCCCCGGCAAGCTGGCTTCGCGTTTCACCCGACCACCCAGCTCAGCGCGTGCATCCGCCACAGTGACCTCATAGCCGCGTCTGGACAGGATATTGGCACATTCCAACCCTGCAGGACCTCCGCCAACGATCAGGACGCTGTCGTCAGACCCTTTTTCATCCACCTTTTCCGGGTGCCAGCCTCGGCGATACTCATCCATGATTGTTGGGTTTTGGGTGCAGCGCATTGGCGCATAGCTGAGCTCTCCCGACGCGCAGATATTGCAGCCGATGCACTCACGGATGTCAACCACCCGGCCTTCATCGATCTTCAGTGGGATGAAGGGATCGGCAATTGAGGGGCGCGCTGCGCCGACAAAATCCTGCACACCGCGTTTAATCTGGCCCAACATCGTATCTGGAGAGGTAAAGCGGCCAACACTGACAACCGGCTTATTCACCACCCCTTTGACAAAGGCGATTTGCTGTTCTTGAAATCCTTCTTTGGAAAAGCGCGAGGTATTGCTGTCTTCTGACCAATCCGAGATGTTCACATCCCACAGATCTGGGATGTCTTTTATCATTTCGACCAGTTCGCGCCCTTGCACAAGGTCTCCATCAATCTCGTTTACGCCAAAGCGGAAAGCCACGGCGCAGCTGTCGCCAACCGCATCTTTCATTCCTTCAAGCACTTCACGAAGCAAACGTGCCCGGTTTTCCAAAGACCCACCATATTCATCCGAACGGGTGTTGTGGCTAGTTTGCAAAAACTGGCTGAAGATCGAAAGCCCATGCCCTGCATAGGCATAGATAATGTCAAAGCCCGCTTTCTTTGCCCGCACCGCGGCTGCGATATGCTGATCCCGCACAGTCTTGATGTCTTGTTTGTCCATCATCTTCGACTGGAAGGGCTCTACCGATTCCAATGTCAGTCGCGAGGTGGGTCCAAGTGGTGGCGTACGAGACGCACGGTTGCCCGCCGCCAGCCCGACGTGGCCCAGCTCAACGCCCGCCAAGGCCCCGTGACGATGCACGGCCTCGGGCATTCGGGCGATCCGTTTGATGTCTTCGTCATTCCACAGATGCAAAGAAGGAAAAGGCCAGAATTCGGTAGAATTTGAAATTTCAGCGATTTCGGTGCAGACAACGCCCCAGCCGCCCTCGGCTTTCATTTCGCGCATCCGCGTATTTGCATCCGGCGTGTTGTCGCTGGCACCAGAGCAATGTGGCACCTGATAGAAACGGTTCTTGGCCGTGACCGGACCGATTTTCACAGGTTCGAACAAAATATCATATCGGGGATCGCGGGCCATGTTGCTTGCTTCGTCCTGTGTGAATAGATTTGTTGCCCGGAAGCTTATCGGCTATTTGGAAGTTGTGAATTGTCCCTATGGGGACCATTGCCGCGCGCGAGGATCCCATGAACAAACTGGCATCAGACGAGACTGTGCTTGATGCCTTTGCCGAGGTCGTTGCCGCATGTGGCACAAATGAGTTTTACGCGGCTCTGCTTGCTGCCGTTGGTAAGACCATCCCATTCGATACGTGTGGTGTGATCCAGTTTTCCAAATTCACAATCCCGCAATACATTCTGACCCGCGATGTCCCTGATCAAGAAATGAAGTTTTACCTCTCAGGGTTCTATCGACTGGACCCGTTCTTTCAGCATTGGCGCCGCACAAGGGCCCAGGGTGTGGTCTCTTTATCGCGGATATCAGATACCGTTGATGCGAGCGATTATCGTTCATCGTTTCAACCGCGCACCGGTATGATGGATGAAATTGGCATTATCTGCCCAAAGTTTCACGGAGTGGCAGATGATCTGTTCTTCCTGCGCAGCGCACCCTTTGACGCCAGCGAGCTTGAGCGCCTTGATGCTGTGTTTCCCCTGATCCAACAACTGCATGCGCTGAACATTCGGCTTGGTCTGGAGGCCCTGCCAAATCATCACTCGCGTCCCAATACCGCTCCCGGCACGCTGTCCGGAGCCTCCTGCTTCGCGGTTTTGGATCGAGACGGAAAAGCTGTATTCACAAGCCCAAGCTGGCAAGAGATCGTAGCTGATGATCTGACTCTCTCAGATACCGTGCACAGGTTGATGCAATCCGAACAGGCTGAAACCCTGCCCTTCTCCGGTGGCTATGTGACATTGCATCTGTTCGACAAGAGTTTTTCATTGTCACCGGAAGGTAAGCTGATCTTGGTGTTTCCGGGCGAAATCGCTCGTGCGCCGCTCGCCTTGGAAGACGTGATCGGCGCGCTGCATGGCCGCCTGCTTACACCAAGAGAACGCGACATCTGTCGCCTCATTCTGAAGGGCCACCCAACTGCCGGTATTGCCGAAATCCTCGACATTAGCCCCGGTACGGTCAAGAACCACCGCAAACGCATTTACCTGAAACTGGACATCACAAGCGAACGGGAGCTCTTTCTTAACGTTTTATCTATCGTTGCAAGCAGGTGAGAATTTCGAATGGTCCCTCAAAGGGGAACGCCAGTTGGGGGTGCTTTTACCGCCAGACTTGCACCAAGTATCCGCTGTCGATATCTAATTTGATGGCTGGGAAGCATGAGACCTTAACTAGCTTGCATCAAACCCTTGCTGCGGCTGCCAAGAGTGCTTCTAGGTCCGGAATTTGGACAATCAGGACCGTCAGAGCACCACTTCAGGGGAAATTGAAACCCGCGTAGCAGGCGCCTCGTCATTTGCGCGCTCTGATCTACTGGCGCGAGGGAGCCAACCTCCCTCGCTGCTCCTCCTTCGACAGAAAGCGAAGTGATCAATGCAAAAAAGTTGGGCGGCACAAATAGGCACAGCCCGAATTGCAATGATGTCTGATGCGTATTCGCACCTAGTCCAGATCGTTAAGCGGTAGCATCTTCATTAACGATATTCGCAAATGATTTGAAAAACTTAGCCGCTAACTTTTTTGCTGTGCTTTGGATGAGACGGCTGCCCAACTGCGCCAGCTTACCGCCGATGTCGGCCTTGGCCTCATAGCGAAGGATGGTCTTGTCCGGCCCATCTGCGGTGAGCGTGACGTCAGCACCGCCCTTGGCATGGCCTGCCGCACCTCCATTCCCTTGCCCGGTCAGCGAGAACGCATCTGGCGCTCCTGCCGTATCTAATTGGACATCTCCGCTGAATTTGGCTTTCACGGGCCCGACTTTCAGCACAACTTTGGCCTCAAGCTCAGTGTCGGAATGTTTGACCAGTTCTTCGCAACCAGGGATGCATTGCTGAAGTACTTCCGGGTCATTCAGCGCGGCATAGACCACGTCTTTGGGCGCATTGATGATGATTTCGTCTGCTAGTTCCATGAGATGTCCTTCTTAACAACAGGGAAACTTAATTTTGGCCAATTGCTCAGCCTGTTCAGGCGTCAGGGTGAACAGCCGGCGCAGGCGAGCGGTGATTTTTCTGAGAGCCTTCATGGGGTTTCCTCCCGGCGGGTTCGTGACAAGGTGTGAAGCTGGACTTTTCCTGGATTGGGCCGGGCGAGTGTTTCACCACCCTTCAACTTTGGATCTGCCAGAAGCTCTCCCCGCAGTTTGTTGTGATCGCCGAAGTGACACGACAGGCCGGTGCCCCATATGATCGAGGTGCCCTCAGGCATCGGTTTGGATTGCATTGGCGCGCCGCTCCTGCACCAGTTGTGCTAGGATCGAAAGGGCTATCTCCTCTGGCGTGATCGCCCCCAGTTTCAGCCCGGCGGGGGCATGAACACTATCGATGGCGGAGTGATCAAGGCCTGTGTCTGCGAGCTTTTTCGCAAGTGCCGCATATTTCCGGCGGCTTCCGACAAAGGCCACGTAGCCCGGTCCAGCCCCCAGCGCGGTTTTCAAAGCCTCCAGATCGCCTTGCCCCTGAGTGGCCACGACGATGAAACGCTTTTTACGCGGCTTGTCCTTTTGTGGCGCTGCGGTAACGGACCAATGGAACGACGGCGCAAGTTCGCTAAGGGCCTTGGCCACGGGTGATGACCCCAAGACCACCAATTGGGGGGCGGGAAGACATGGCTCAATAAAGATATCGACCGTCCCGCGCGAAGGACAGCTATTCCGCGCAAACCGGGTTCCGTCCACTTCATCACCCGCCGCCACACCTTTCTCGGCCAGCAGATCTTCAGGCGCCACTGACACCAATTGAGGCCTTCCATCTCTCAATGCCTGAACAGCGGCGCGTTTGACCGCACCGCGGGTGCATCCTCCTCCAAGCCAACCTTGCACAAGCGTGCCATCCGAACTCAACAGCGCTTTTGCGCCGGGCTTGGCAGCTGTTAATCCAACAGTGCGTACAATGGTGGCAAAGGCAAAGGGTTCATCCTTGGCGCGCAGATCCTGCGCCGCATCGGCTATGTCGCTCGAAAGAAATTCTGTGGGGGTCATAATGTCGCCAGCTCCTTTTCCAAAGCAGCAAGATCACCAAGCGTGTTGGCGGATTTGAATGCATCCAGGTGCGGGAGGGCTGCGGCCATTCCTGCGGCCACCGGCGCGTAGTCTGACCACCCTTTCAACGGGTTCAGCCAAATTATCTTGCAGCCTCGCTTGCGCAGCTTCTCCAATGCCAATCCGGTCAATGCCGGTGCCTCGGTGTCGTAGCCGTCCGACAGGATCATCACGACACTGCGCCCATCGACAAAACGTTTGGCATAGCTATCGGCAAAGCGCATCAGCGAGGGTCCAATCTTTGAGCCACCGCCAAACCCATCCGCCATCAGCGACATCCGCCCAATGGCACGCATTGCATCCTTGTCGCGCAGTACATCGGTGATGCGCACCAGGCGCGTGTGAAAAAGATAGGCATCGGCAGAATTGTCCACCCGCATGAGACCAGCGAGAAACGCCAGGAACACCTGCGCATAAACAGTCATCGATCCAGAAACATCGCACAGCGCCACAATCTTGCGTGTGCGATCCGGGCGACGTTTGCGCAACAGGCGCAAAGGCTCTCCACCGGTCGCAAGGCTTTGGCGGATGGTTTTGCGAAAATGTAGCCGGTCACCTTTACACGCGGCAATCCGGCGGCGGGAACTTTTGTCGCGCAGGGCTGCACCAATACGGCGGGCCACCTCCTCAGCAGCAACAATTTCATCGGGTCGCACCAAATCGCGCAGATCGCGTTGATTGAGATTTCGCAGATCAGTAGCAATCAACTTGCCGGTGCCATCGCTCTCGGCGTCGCCGCCTTCACCGTCGGGCGCCGTGGCGGAGCCGGAAGCTCCGGCCTCTTCGCCCTTAGCATCGCGCGAGGAATGTACATTGTCGTTCAGGGCGCTTGAAACGGTTGGGATGACCCTTTGTTTCACGCGTCCCATATCCATCCAGTAGCTGTCGAACAGATCGTCAAACCGCTCGACATCTTCCTTGCACCCCGTACACACAGCCCGAAGCACCCGGCGGCTGTCGTCGGCATGGATGGCCTCAACCTGCGTCAGGGCAGCCAAGGCAATCTCGGCCTCGGCCACGCCAAGACGCAGCCCATTTTCGCGCAGATGGATGATGAACCCCGCCATCCGGGCAGAAGGCCCGGGATCACGGGCGGCAAATTTGGTCACACGGCTCATGCCGCCCGCCCTGCTATGCGGCCAGCGACCTCGCGTGTGATCTGCGCCTGATCGCTTTGGGTTTTCAGCAAAGTGGTCAGCGTGGCGTGCATCACGGCAGGCTCTTCGGTAAGATCCGCAATGCCCAAGCCCATCAATGCGGCAGCGAAGTCGAGCATCTCGGCGATGCCCGGCGTTTTCTCCAACTCTTCTTCGCGCAGTTTTTGCACGAACCCGATTATCTGGTCTCCCAGACGCGCTTCGATGTCAGGGCAGCGAGCCTTGAGAATGGCAAGCTCCGTTACCCGGTCAGGGTAGTCCACATAGGTGTAAAGGCATCGGCGGCGCAAAGCATCCGAGAGATCACGGGTGCCATTCGAAGTCAGGATAACGATGGGCCGTGTTACGGCTTTGATCGTGCCGAGTTCCGGAATGGAAACCTGAAAGTCGGATAGAATTTCCAGGAGAAAGGCCTCGAACTCCTCATCCGCACGATCGATTTCGTCGATCAGCAGAACCGGGGGTGTGTCTTGCGTGATCGCCGCCATCAAAGGACGTTCCAGCAGAAAATCCCGAGAGAAAATGCGCTGTTCGACCTCTTTTCCGGTCTCGCCATCTTCGGCAGCCGCGCGAATGGTCAAGAGTTGCCGCTGGTAATTCCATTCATAAATCGCCTGCGCTGCGTCCAGCCCTTCGTAGCATTGCAGCCGGATAAGCCGCGTGTCTTCAACTTCTGACAGGGTGCGGGCGATTTCGGTTTTACCAACACCTGCAGCCCCTTCCAGCAAAAGCGGGCGCCCCAGCGACAACGCAAGTTGCAGGGCGACAGCAAGATCATCAGAGGCTACATAGCCCTTTTCGGCAAGGCGGGATTTGAGATTGATCCAGGTCATATCTGTTGCAGCCAGGTGGAACGAAACCCACCTGGCCATTGCCTCTAGCCGTGCAAGCCCAGGTCACTGGCGGTCTTCCAGATGCGCCAATGATCATGCGGCATGTTGGTGTGCGTATTGCCAAAGGGACGGAATGCATCCTGCACTGCATTTGAAAAACAAGGCACGCCCCCCACATGCGGGCTTTCACCAACCCCTTTGGCCCCGATCGGGTGATGCGGGCTTGGGGTTACGGTGTAGTCGGTCTCATAGTTGGGAACCTCCCAGGCCGTTGGCAGAAAGAAGTCCATGAGCGTGCCGGTCTTGCAGTTGCCCATATCGTCATAGGCAATTTCCTGTCCCAATGCGACGGCCAGCGCCTCGGTCAGACCGCCATGCACCTGACCTTCGATGATCATCGGGTTGATCCTGGTGCCGCAATCATCCAGCGCATAGAAGCGGCGGATTTCCGGCACACCGGTATCGACGTCAATATCCATCACACAGATATAGGCGCCAAAGGGATAGGTCATATTGGGCGGGTCGTAATAGCTGACCGCCTCCAGACCGGGCTCAACGCCGGGAATGGCCTGATTATAGGCCGCAAAGGCGATCTCCTTCATGGTCTTGAACCGCTCGGGCGCTCCTTTCACCACGAAGCGATCAACATCGAACTCTACGTCATTGTCATGCACTTCCAGCAGATAGGCCGCGATCATCTGCGCTTTGGCCCGGATTTTACGCCCCGCCATGGCTGTTGCGGCCCCCGCAACCGGGGTTGACCGGGACCCGTATGTCCCCAGACCATAAGGCGCGGTGTCGGTATCCCCTTCTTCAATGGTGATGCTGTCAGCTGGCAGGCCAATCTCGGAGGCGAGAATTTGAGCGAAGGTTGTCGCGTGCCCCTGTCCCTGGGAAATGGTGCCAAGCCGTGCAATCGCCGAACCCGTCGGGTGAATCCGGATTTCGCAACTGTCAAACATGCCGAGACCAAGGATATCGCAGTTCTTCACTGGGCCGGCACCGACAATTTCGGTAAAGAACGACAGGCCGATCCCCATCAGTTTGCGTGTCTTGCCAGCTTTGAAATCCGCAACTCGCTGCGCCTGTTCAGCACGCAGCCCCTTGTAGTCTACGGTCTCCAGCGCCTTGTCCCATGCCGTGTGGTAGTCGCCTGAATCGTATTCCCACCCAAGTGCGGCGGTATAGGGGAATTGCTCTTTCTTGATAAAGTTGATCCGGCGCAGCTCTGCGGCGTCCATATTCAACTTGATCGCCAAGACCTCGATCATCCGCTCAATGAAATAAACAGCCTCGGTCACCCGGAACGAACAACGATAGGAAACACCGCCCGGGGCCTTGTTGGTATAGACACCATCGACCTCAAGATAGGCGGTTGGGATGTCATAGGATCCGGTGCAGATATTCATGAACCCCGCCGGGAACTTGGTGGGATCCGCGCAGGCGTCGAAGCCACCATGATCAGCCGTGACGTGGCAGTGCAGCCCGGTGATCTTACCGTCTTTGGTGGCAGAGATCTTGCCCGTCATGTGATAATCCCGCGCAAAGGCGGTGGTCATCAGGTTGTCCATGCGGTCTTCGATCCACTTCACCGGCTTGCCGGTGACAATCGAAGCCACAACCGAACAGACGTAGCCCGGATATGCCCCGACCTTGTTGCCAAAACCGCCACCAATATCGGGCGAGATCACCCGAATATTGTGTTCTTCGATGCCGGAGATCAGCGAAACGATGGTGCGGATCGCATGTGGTGCCTGGAAGGTGCCCCACAGGGTCAGCTTGCCATTGACCTTATCCATTGACGCCACACTGCCGCAGGTTTCAAGCGGGCATGGGTGGGTGCGATGGTAATACATGGTCTCTTCGGCCACGACTTCGGCATTGTCGATGACCTGCTCTGTCGGTTCTTTGTCGCCAGCTTCCCATGTAAAGATATGGTTGTGGTGCTTTCTGGGGCCATGCGCCCCATCGGGGAGAGAGCCATCTTTTGCCACCAGATCTTCGCGCAAAACCACGTCTGATTGCAGCGCCACGAATGGGTCAACAACAACGGGAAGCTCTTCGTATTCTACCTCGACCGCCTCGATACCATCGGCTGCGGCATAGCGGTCCTCAGCGACGACAAAGGCAACCTCCTGCCCCTGGAACAGCACCTTGCCATCCGCCAGGACCATTTGCTTGTCGCCCGCCAATGTGGGCATCCAATGCAGGCCCAGTGGTTCCAGATCTGCGGCCGTCAGCACTGCAATCACGCCAGGAACTTCAAGGGCGGCGGCAGTGTCGATGTTTGTAATCCGCGCATGGGCATAGGGGGAGCGGACAAAGTCGCCAAAGAGCATCCCATCCAACTTGATGTCGTCAACATAGTTGCCCTTGCCCTGGGTAAAGCGGGCGTCCTCGACCCGCTTGCGCGAACAGCCCATACCCTTGAGATTTTCGACGCGCTCGTCGCGAGTGATGTCGTCCTTCATTCTGCCGCCTCCTTGGCTGCGTTCATTTCGGTGGCTGCGGCCTGAATGGATTTCACGATGTTCTGATAGCCTGTGCAGCGGCAGATATTGCCAGCCATGCCAAAGCGGATCTCTTCTTCGGTCGGGTTCGGGTTTTCTTCCAACAGCTTGCTCGCGCGGGTGATCATGCCGGGGGTGCAATAGCCGCACTGTAGACCGTGATGTTCTCTGAACGCCTCTTGCAGAGGGTGCAGATTGTCTGGTCCTCCAATGCCTTCAATGGTCGTCACCTCAGCGCCATCCGCCTGGGCGGCAAACATGGTGCAGGATTTTACGGACTTTCCATTGATCGTGACGGTGCAGGCTCCGCAATGGGAGGTCTCACAGCCGATATGCGGGCCCGTAATATTCAGTCGCTCGCGCAGCGTGTAGATCAGCAATTCACGCGGTTCAGCGAGGAACTCTTCGTCCTTGCCATTCACTTTCAACTTGATGTGCATCTTCTTTGACATGCTGTCCTCCCTCAGGCCCGCGACCAAGCGCGTTCGATGGCGCGGCGCAGGATGATGCCCGCCACGTGGTTCTTGAATGCGACAGGGCCGCGATTGTCCTCGGTGGGATCGATATCGCCCAACATGGCTGCTACGGCCGCGGTCAGAGCTGCGTCATCGACGGATGTTCCGACAAGAGCGGCCCCTGCGGCCTCGGAATAGATTGGTGTGTCGCTGAGGTTTGTCATTGCGATCGAGACGCTGGCGCATTTGTCACCATCTTTGACGATCTGCACCGCCGCTGCGGCTGTGGCGTAGTCCCCGATTTTGCGCTTTTGCTTTTCGTAGGCATACCCGCCTGCAGGCCGTGGGAAGGTGACAGCTGTCAGGACTTCCTCGTCCTCACGCGCGGTCATATAGGCGGCTTCATAGAAGTCCCGCGCCGGGATCTCACGCTCATCGTCCGGACCAATCACTGTGAAACTTGCGTCAAGGCATTGCATCAATCCCGGCATGTCATTGCCCGGATCGCCATTCGCGACATTGCCGCCAACAGTCCCCATATACCGAACCTGTGGATCGGCAATCTGCAACGCAGCTTCGCGTAGGATTGGCGCGACCTTGGCCATTTCAGGGTGATCGATAATGTCGGCCTGCGTGACCATGGCACCAATGCGGATGGTGTCATGGTCGATCTCGATTTCGGACATGCCGTCGACATCTTGAAGGTCAATCAGGTGCGGAACATCTGCCATGCGCAGCTTCATCATGGGGATCAGGCTGTGGCCCCCCGCCATAACACGTGCGTCATCGCCATGTTCCTCCAGCAGGGACAAAACCCCTGCCATATCCTTGGGTCGATAATATTCGAACGCCGCTGGAATCATCGCCTTTCTCCTCCCTAAAAGCAAATCGTCTCGCTGGGGGAGAACCTGCATGCACCCGCATACAGCAGCACTAGAAAATCAATGAAACACAGGTATTTTGCACGAAATGCGCGCTAGCCCGCACGAACTGCGCTGACCTGCGAGGCCAAAGCATCCTGAATAACCTTGAGCTTGGATCGGCTGACAGGGGCTGGTGGCAAATCGGCCCCTTCAAAGATGCAGCGGCCCTTATCTTTGGTCCGCTCAAAGCGAACCACACGACCGGGATTGACCAGATAGCTGCGATGGGTCTGCATGAATCCAACGGTGACCAACCGCTTGGTGGCTTCGGTGATGGGCCAGGCACAGAACAGGTGCTCATCTGCTGTGTAGATCTGAGTGTAGTGCCCATCTGCGCGCACAAAGAGCACATCATCAGAGCGGATGAAGACCTTGCTCCCATCGCGCTCGCAGGGAATCTGCAAACCAGCAACGTTTTCCGGCTCGGATCTCGGCTCCTCCATTGCAGCCGCAGGTTGGGCGGCCGGGGCGACGATCAGATAGGTGACGCTGACCCACAAACAGGTGCCGAAGATCACAAAACTGAAAAAGATCACCCCAAGAGCCAATGTCTCATTGCTCATCACCGGGCCGAATTCAGCCAGGCTGGGCTCTGCAACGAAATTCGTGCCCGCCATGGCCAGAAAATGCACCGCACACACTGCAACCGCAAAGCAGAGCGTGCCAAGAAGGATATTGCGGTTCGTCCGCTGCCCATAGGCTATCCAGAAGGCCGCGATGCAAAGACCAACGGCGACAAGAGACGAGAACGCAACACCCATGATGGAATAGACCGCGCGGCAAAGTTCAAGCCCAGCCATACCGAGATAATGCATCACCAGGATGCCGACTCCGACAATGCCCCCCGCCAGCGTGATGACAAGCGGTGTCCGATTGGCAAAATGCAGGATGATCAGTGCTGCCCCGACAAGCAAAATGGCTGATAAGGCTGAAACAAGAGTGATCGCGGCGTCATAATAAAACAGAATAGGCAGTTGCAGCCCCAGCATGGCCACAAAATGCATCGCCCAAATGCCGCCGCCCAGGGCAATCGATGCCAGAGCGATAGAGGCCTTTTTCTGAAACATCGGCTTATCTGCGAGATCGCGCGTGAGCGAAAGCCCTGTGAACCCCGCCACTAGCGCTACGAGGCAAGACATCGCAACCAAAAAGCTGCTGTGACTGGTGTCCAAAAATTCCATGCCGAGCAAGATGACTAAGACTTTGACATTTTGCAAACACTCCCCATTCCGCCATCAGCCAAACCGCTCATTCAGAGGTCAGGTTTTCAAAGGCCCCTTTCCCGCAGTCTAAGCCACGAATTTCGGGCTTTCGCTGCAGTGGCAATCAATGTCGGATCTGCTTTAGAGGTTCGCCAGCCAAGCTAAGTCAACAGAGGTGAGTTACTGATTTGGTGTCAGGCAGCGCCAAGGATCTTCTTCGCCAGCTTCAGGTGAGGCTGGTCAAGTATCTGGCCATCCAGTTGCGCGACACCGCTTTTGTTGGCCTCCAACAATTGGATAACCTTCGCAGCCCAATCCTTTTCAGCCTGACCGGGCGCCAAATTTGTCTGGATGTGGTCGACCTGGGCCGGATGTATGGCCATCTTACCATCGAACCCCAAGCGTTTTGCCAGTCGCGCCTCTTCTACAAGGCCAGGCTCATTGCGGAAATCAGTATAGACCGCATCAATCGCCAGAACATCCGCATCCCGGGCCGCAATAAGCGCAAGATCGCGGGCCATGGCAAAGGCTGAGAGATACCGTCCATCGACCGTTCGGTTTGATCGCGCACCGAGGTCTGCCTGAAGGTCCTCTCCGCCCCAAGTCAGCCCAACCAACATCGGATGAGCCCAATCCAGTCGCATCAGGTTGCGCACTGCTCGGACAGTTTCCGTACAAATCGCGAGAATGCCGGGCAGGTGTTCGGGTTCATGAGATCGGATCATCGTTGCCAAGGCTTCTATATCCTGCGGCCCTTCGCATTTCGGCAGCACATAGCCATCGGGGCCGCCCCTTATTGTTTCGGCCACGTCTTCTGCTGTGCGTCCCGTGGAAAGGTCATTGACCCGAACATAACGCGCGGGTCGCGCCGGTTTGTGCAGCGTCGCCGAAGTCAACGAACGAGCAACATCCTTTCTGTCGGGGGTCACTGCATCTTCAAGGTCGAAAATCACCACGTCTGCTTCACTTGCCAACGCCTTGCACAGCTTTTTTGAGTCATCTCCTGGCACAAACATCCAGGACCTGTAGGCGTGGGTCGGGAGCGTCATGGGCAAGTCCTATTCGGGGAGCAATCGCGTCAGCGAGGTGATGTAGGCCTCAACACTGTCGCGCTTTGGGTCAAACCATTCCAGCGACCAGTTGAGCGCGCCTAACAGAGTATGGCGCAGGTGGCGTATCTGTGCCGGATCCTCCGGGGCGCCCAGATAGGCTGAAATGATGTCATTCCAGTCGCGGTCATAATCCTTGCGCACTTCGGTCAGTTCAGCGCGCACAGCCTCCGGCGCGAAGGGATAGCACCGGATGTGGGCTGAGGAAAAATCACTTGCCGACAGCAGGGTTTCGAGGTGAACGCGCATCGCGGTGATCAGTCGGTCCCGGGCCGTGGCTGTGCTTTGGGCCTGCAGCGCCTCATGCACGGCCTGTTGCACCACTTCGACCCCCAGACGCATGACCTCTGTCGCCAGCGCATCTTTGGAAGGGAAATGGTAATACAGGCTGCCCGCTTTCATGCCGACCTCGGTGGCGAGATCCCGCAGCGACATCTCCGCATAGCCATTGCGGCGCATCTTGCTTGCGGCGGCGGCAAGAATGTCCTGACGCGCGGTCGCGGCCTTGGATTTCTGGCGTGGTTTCTGCGGGGTCTCGGGCACGGTCACTTCTCCTGAACTTCGGAGCAGGAGTCTTTCCAACTCCTGCCCGGATCGCAAGGGGATCACATCCGTTTGGCGACTTCTTCGAGCATGACTTCGGTTGCGCCGCCGCCGATTGCCTGGACGCGGGCATCGCGCGCCATGCGTTCGATGGGGCTTTCGCGCATAAAGCCCATTCCGCCGTGGAACTGAACACAGGCATACATGACTTCGTTCACCAGCTCACCGCAGTAGGATTTGATCATCGACACCTCGCGCACCAGATCTTCGCCTGCTGCGGCGCGGGCGGCGGTGGCATAGATCATCTGGCGTCCGGCTTCGACCCTGGTGGTCAGCTCGGCCAGCCGGTTGCGGATCACCTGTTTGTCCCAAAGGGGGGCGCCAAAGGCCTTGCGGTCTTTCACGTAGCGCACCGTCATCTCAAGGGCGGCCTGAGCTTCGCCCATGGCCATCGCCCCCAGCACAAGCCTCTCGTTCTGGAAATTCTTCATGATCTCGTAGAACCCACGGCCCTCCTGGCCCAGCACGTTTTCGACCGGCACCCGCACATCCACAAAAGCCAGTTCCGCCGTGTCCGAGCTGTTCCAGCCGTGCTTTTTCAGCGAGCGTGAGACGGTGAAGCCCTCCATGCCTTTTTCGACGATAAACATGGTGACGCTCTGGCTTGGGGGGCCGTTCGGATCGGTTTTGGCCGCGATACAGAAGACATCCCCCAGCACACCGTTGGTGATAAAGGTCTTGGCCCCGTTCAGCACATAGTGGTCGCCGTCGCGCCGGGCGGTGGTGCGGATGCCCTTTACGTCTGATCCGGCATCGGGTTCGGTTACGCCCACCGCAGAGATGAGCTCGCCCGTGATCATTCGGGGCAGGTATGTCTGCTTTTGCGTTTCGGTGCCCGCGTTGAAGATATGGACCGAGGCCATGTCGGTATGGACCAGCGCCGTGATTGCCACGCCCGCATAGGTGCAGCGCCCCAGCTCTTCCGCAAGAACAACCGTGCCACGCTCATCCATGTCTGAGCCGCCATATTGCGCGGGATAGGTGATACCGAAGAAGCCGAGGTCTCCCATCTTGCGCAGCAGCGCACGCGGCGTGGCTCCGGTCTCTTCCCAGGCATCGGCGTGAGGCTTGATTTCCTCCTCTACAAAACGCCGGACCTGGGCGCGCAGCATGTGGTGCTCTTCTTCGAAAAAGAAGGGACTGGAGGTGGTGGCATCAAATCCGTGACCCGACATGGCGATTCTCCCCTGAGCTTTCAATATTGACACAATTTCTAACGGCCGTTAGGTAGAAATTCAACAAAAAACTGAAACAGGGGATTCGACGTTGGCAGACATCACTGACCTGGTTGCCGAACTGAGGAACAAACACGCGCAAGCCTCGCAAGGGGGCCGTGAGAAATTCCGCACCCGTCACAAAGAGCGTGGCAAGTTGTTTGTGCGCGATCGCATCGAGATGCTCCTCGATCCCCAGACTGCGTTTCTTGAACTGTCTCCGCTCGCCGCTCACGGGTTATATGGTGGCGAAGTGCCTGGCGCGGGTATGGTGACGGGTATCGGCATGATCCATGATCGTCCCTGCATGGTGATTGCCAATGACGCGACCACCAAAGGCGGGTCGTTTTTTGCCGAAACCGTGCGCAAGCATTCCCGGGCTCAGGAAATAGCCCAACAGCACAGGCTTCCCTGCATCTATCTGGTGGATTGCGGCGGTGCCTTCCTGCCTGAACAAGACCGGGTCTTTCCGGATCAGGATCACTTTGGGGGCGGCTTTTGGCGGCAGTGTCAGATGTCGGCCGCTGGCATCCCGCAAATCTCGGTAGTGTTTGGCGGCTGCACTGCGGGGGGCGCCTATATTCCCGCGCTTTCTGATCAGGTGATTATGGTGAAGGGGACCGGGCGTATTCATCTGGGGGGGCCGCCCATCGTGAAGGCGGCGATCAATGAAATCGTGGATGGTGAAACCCTCGGCGGCGCCGAGATGCACAGCCAAGTCTCCGGTGTCAGCGATCATATCGCGCCGGACGAAGAAACCGCCTTGCAAAAGCTGCGCGAGATCATTGCCAACCTTGGCGACAACCGCCGGATCTCGCCTCCTGTTCAATCCTCCATTGCCCCTCTGGACGCCCACGGAAAGCCCGAGGATCACGCTCCGGTCGATCTGAAACGCGCCATCAACATGCGCGCACTGATCAAGAGTATGGTGGACGGGTCCGGGTTTTCCGAATTCAAGCCGGACTACGGCAAGAGCCTGATCACCGGCTTTGCCCATATTCACGGCTATCCTGTGGGTATTCTTGCCAATGACGGCGCGCTGTTTTCCGAAAGTTCGGTCAAAGGCGCCCATTTCATCGAACTCTGCGACCAGCGTCATATCCCGCTGATTTTTCTGCAAAACATCACCGGATTTATGGTGGGAACCGAGGCCGAACGGGGCGGTATCGCCAAACATTCCGCCAAATTGGTCTATGCTGTGTCCAACGCCCGCGTACCGAAATACACGGTTCTTGTTGGCGGATCTTATGGAGCGGGAAACTATGGCATGTGTGGCCGAGGCTTTCGCCCGCGTTTCCTGTTTTCCTGGCCCAATGCGCGCATCGCCACCATGAGCCCCGATGTGGCCTCGACCGTCGTGACCGATCTGCGCCGCGCCAGTCTGAAATCGCCCGCGACGGAAGACGAGATCGCCGCCCTTGACGCCCGCACCCGCGCCCAGTTCGAAGAGCAATCCGATCCCTATTACGCCACCGCGCGGCTTTGGGATGATGGCATACTCGAACCCAATCAGACCCGCGACGTTCTTGGTCTTTGCATCGCATTGGCGGCCGGGGAAGACCGCGATACCGGCCCGCGCCCGGTTTACAGAATGTGAGGTTCGCGATGTTTGATAGTCTGCTGATCGCCAATCGCGGCGAAATTGCCTGCCGCATCATCAAAACCGCCCGCAAGATGGGTCTGCGCACGGTTGCGGTGTATTCGGATGCGGATGCACAGGCCCTGCATGTCCAGATGGCCGATCAGGCGGTGCACATCGGTGCGGCTCCGGCGACCGAAAGCTATTTGCGCACGGATCGTATTCTGGAGGCCGCCCGGAAAACCGGCGCAGAGGCCATTCACCCCGGGTATGGTTTCCTGTCTGAACAACCGGATTTGGTACGGGGCTGCGCCGAGATGGGCCTCACATGGGTTGGCCCGCATCTGGAGGCGATCACCTCGATGGGCTCCAAGATCGAGGCGAAACAGATCGCTGAAAACGCAGGGGTCCCGTGCATTCCCGGCTATGCGGGCGCGGATCAGTCGGACGACAGGCTGATCGCCGCCGCCCTCGATATCGGGCTGCCCGTCATGGTCAAAGCCAGTGCGGGGGGCGGTGGCAAGGGCATGCGCGCGGTCTTTGACGAGGCGGATCTTGCGGCGGCCATTGCCGCGGCCCGGCAGGAAGCAATGCGATCGTTTGGCGATGACCGTCTGTTGGTGGAAAAGCTGATCCAGAACCCGCGCCATATTGAGGTGCAGCTGCTGGGGGACAAGCACGGGCATCTGATACATCTCTTTGAGCGGGACTGTTCTGTGCAGCGCCATCATCAAAAACTGCTCGAAGAAGCCCCCGCGCCGAACCTGCGCGACGACACCCGCGCCGCACTATATGAGGCGGCGCTGGGGCTGGGCCGTCACATCGCATACGACAGCACGGGCACGGTCGAATTCATCATGGATGCGGACACTGAAGCGTTCCATTTCCTCGAAATGAACACGCGGCTTCAGGTGGAACACACGGTGACCGAAGAAATCACCGGTCTTGATCTTGTGGAATGGCAGCTGCGCGTGGCGGCGGGGGCGCCTCTTGCGCTGGCGCAGGATCAGGTCACCTGCACTGGGCACGCCATCGAAGCACGTCTGACAGCCGAAGATGCCAGCGACGGCTTTCGCCCCGACACAGGCACCCTGCACCATTGGTCGGTTGGTCCCGAATTGCGCTGTGACAGTGGCATTCAAAAAGGATCGGTCATCGGGTCAAGCTATGACAGCATGATTGCCAAGCTGATCGCCCATGGCGGTGACCGCCAGATGGCCTGCCAAAAACTGGCCAAGGGGCTGGAACGGCTTGAGATTGCCGGGGTGACGACAAACCGACTGTTTCTGCGCGACGCCCTTCAGCGCGACCGGTTCCGCGCCGGCCGTGCCACAACCGAGTTCTTGCCCGAGGAATGGCCCGATGGCTGGCAGGCGGCGCCAGGCGAGACCCTGACCCTTGCGGCGCTGGCACTGCATGTTCAGCCAAAACCGGCACGCTCCCCCTGGCAGAGCATCGGTGGCTTTCGCCTGTTGCAGGGTGCCGGACATCCGGCGCAGACCACCTATCTGAATGCGCAAGATGCCACACAGCGGGTGACGCTTGCGAAGACGCCAGACGGGATCGAGGTGTCGCGCGACGGGGTGGTGGAAACGGTTCAGGCCAGTTGGAGCGCCCCACATCAGCTGACGGTCACCCGAGATGATCTCCAACACCGGATGGGGGCGCTGATTGACGGTGGTGTGGTTCATCTCTGGGGCAAAGACTTTGATGCCGTGCATGAGACGGTCACGCTGGGAGATTTCAACGCCGCCCAGCAGATCGACACATCCGCAACCCCCGATCGCATCACGGCGCCAATGCCCGGATTGATTGTCGAGTTGCGCACACGGCCCGGCGCCGAGGTGGCCGAGGGCGACACTTTGGTGGTGATGGAATCCATGAAGCTCCTGATGGAGCTGAAGGCCAAGGCGGCGGGCACCGTTGCGCAGATCCAGACAGACACGGGCCAGACGGTCGAGGCGGGATCTGTGCTTGTTCAACTCCATCTGACGGAGGCAGAGGGTTAATCCATGGCCGGACTTTGGTTTGAAGACTTCACGCAGGGCATGGTGATTGACCACGCGATCACCCGCACCATCACCGAGGCGGACAACATGTTCTTCTGCGCGCTCACCTACAACTCTCAACCGCTCCACATTGACCACCATTTTGCAGAGGGCACTGAATTCGGCAGGCCTTTGGTAAACTCGCTCTTCACGCTTGGGGCCATGATTGGCATGTCGGTCAAAGAGACCACGCTTGGCACAACCATCGCCAATCTGGGCATGAGCGATGTGGCCTTTCCCGCGCCGGTGTTTCATGGCGACACGCTGCGCATCCAGACCACGGTTGAAAGTGCGCGCGAAAGCGGCTCGCGCCCTGATGCGGGGATCGTGAATTTCCGGCATGAGGCCCGCAATCAGGATGGGGTGCTGGTCGCAAGCTGCAGGCGCGCGGCCTTCATGCATAAGAGGCCAGTGGCATGACCGCGCTCAAACCTCTGGCCGGGCTGATGGTTTTGGAGTTTGACGCCATCGGCCCTCGCGTTCCAGCCCTGCCACCAATCGGCTTCTTTGCTGACAAGCACGTCGCCCTGCCAGCAAATCAAGATAGGGAAATAGCGGCGCAACTTCGGCAGCGGGAGATCGCCTAAACCACTGGAAAGGCGATCCCGATCGTGTCTGGCAGGTGTGGTTTTACCGAGCCTGCTTTCGATACTCCTGTACCGGCATGCCACCCACACCCCAGTTCTGCAAAGCGACCTCGTCAATCACTACAAAGGTTGTCGCCGGATCCTTTCCCAAAATGTCCTGCAGAAGTCCGGTGACCCCGGTAATCAGCTGCGCCTTTTGCTCGGCGCTTGGACCGGTGCCATCCGGGCCCCCTTCGCGTGTCACCTTGATATTCACATAAGGCATCGATCACCCCTTCCGTGGAACATAGGAAAACACCTTGGCCACGATACGCCATTCGGTGCCGCTGCGGACCAGTGTCAGCAGGTCATGGAAATCTCGGCCCATCATGGTCATTCGGGCACTGACATGGGCAAGCCTGCTGCTGGCAAAGGCAATTTCCAGGATCTGCTCTTCGCCCGGAACACCCCGTTTGGCCGGGGGGTCACGCCCATCAACGCGGGCCATGTAGGTTTCAAGATCCAAGTAAAGCTCATCCCCTTCTGTGGCACAGACATAGGCCAGATGCGGGTGGAACACGTTGCGCAGAATGGTGCTATCGGCCTGATGGAGGCCATAGAAATAGGTTTCCATCAGGTCACCAACCTGTTTGTAATCTGATGGCGTCATTGGATCAGCCCCTCAGCATGCATCGCAGCTTTTACCGAAGGGCGGTCAGCGCAGCGGCTCACAAAGGCGGCCAAATTGGGCCAGCGTGTCAGGTCAATCCCGGTAAAATTGGCCCAGTTCGAGACTGCGAAAAGATATGCATCTGCCACCGAGAACGTGTCGTCGATCAGCCAGTCGCGACCATTCGCCAGCTGGGTTTCAATAAAGTCGAACTTGGCCGCGACCACGATGCGCGCCGTCTCCTTCCCTGCCTCCGACGTGCCTTCGCGAAACAGCGGGCCAAAAGCCTTATGCAGCTCGGTCCCAATCCAGTTGAGCTGTTCTTGCATCCGTGCGCGCGCAAGGCTGCCTGCCTTCGGAGCCAGCCCTGCCTCCGGGGTGTTGTCTGCGACATACTGCAACACCGCCGCCCCCTCAGTCAGAACACTGCCGTCTTCCAGCTGCAAGGCCGGGACATAGCCCTTAGGGTTGATCGCCCGATAATCCGCACCACTTTCGGTCCGACCCGCAGTGGTATCGACCGCTTCGATATCAAACGGGCGGCCGGTCTCATGCAGGGCGATATGGCTGGCCAGCGGGCAGGCACCGGGTTTGTAGTAGAGTTTCATGACAGTCTCCTGTGTTGGTGATGCCCCCTGACTAACTTCCGGTATGATTGATTGATAATATTGTATTCTCAGCATAATGATTAGAAAAATAGATCATACTGAATGCCCATGAAACATGACCAGCTCATCGCCCTAGATGCCATTGTCTCCACCGGAACCTTTCGCGGCGCGGCGGAGCGCCTCAATAAGTCACAATCCGCCATCAGCCACACGATCCGTCAGTTGGAGGAAGAACTGGAGTTGGAGCTCTTCAGTCGGGAAGCCTACCGACCCTCGCTCACCCCGGCAGGTAAAATTTTCTACCGCGAAGCCTCGCGGGTGCTGCGACAGATGCAGGGATTGCGCACCACCGCGTCGCGCCTACGTGCCCGCGAAGAGCCTGAGCTGACACTTGCCGTCAGTGCCACAATGGATCTTCCCCCCCTACTACCCGCGCTTGCGGAGACTGGGCGTCGCCACCCCGCCACCCACCTTCGGCTTCGGATGGAAATGATGGGTGGTCCGATTGCTCGGTTGATGGAGGGCAAAGCGGATATCGCGCTTGCCTCCCTTGATGGGGTGCCATTGGACGAGGTTGAGGCTGAACCCATTGCCGAAGTCACGATCCGTCCAGTGGCAAGCCCTGACTTGGGGCTGCCCGCCGAGATCCGGGCGTTATCCGCATCAGAAATGCAAACACATGTGCAGGTTGTCGCAGCCGGCACAGGCGGTGTGACGCATGACCAAAGCCGTGATTTGTTGCCCGGTGGGCTGAAATGGACGGTTTCAGACCTCGCTGCCAAGAAACAGGTGATCCTTGCTGGCCTTGGATGGGGCGGCCTGCCCGATCACATGACGGAAGAGGAACGCCGGTCCGGGGCTTTGCGTCCCCTGAACCTAGAAGGGTTCCCGGTGCGCCGGACCATGATCTTTAAGATGAGACGCAGCGATCAGGCGATTGGCGTCGTTGCTGATGATCTTTGGAACAAGATCGGGATGGCGAAAACAGTGTAGAGCGAAACCTCTCAAAGGATCCTGATCCACCGAACCGGAAGCAAACCTTTGGCGTATTTGGTAAAAGTGGTTCTCAAAGAGAACGGGGTCCGCCCAATGGCGCCATGGGGAGTAATCTGAACGACGTTCGATTTGGTGCGCCCAGAACATGATTGGGTGGAGCAAACTATTGGCCTGCCGATCTCCGTTTCCAGACAGGAACACGCAGCTTGTCGCGCTCTTCGTATTCGGCCAATGCCTCACCGATCTCCCTCTCCTCCTGACCCTCCCGGTCTTTTCCCAGATCGGTCATGCGCATGGTAAACCATGCGGTTACACCTCCTTGTGGCAGGGTAGTGAAGCGTGGGAAAACAGGCTCTTTATCTCCTTTTCTCCACGTCTCGGGAAGCGATGGGTCAAGCACTAAACCTCGTGCCACTCCAACAGCATCCACATCCCCCGAAGCAACAGCGGCTTCCGCCTCTTCCCGCCGCTTGAAGCCCCCCGTGACCATAAGTGGACTCGTCGTAAGGGGACGTGCCGCACGCGCAAAATCAACGAAATAGGGCCCGTTACTTGCGCGTTCCGAGCTTGATGGCGCTCCCGGGAAATAGGTGCAGAAGGTCAACCCCCCGCCCTTCTAGTTCGGCGACGACCCTAAGTGCGTCTTATTCCATCAATCCACCCTCAAGCTGATCGGTCGCGTTCAATTTGACTGCCACGACAAATTCAGAGGGAACGGCGACGCGGACGGCTTCAATGGATTCAAGTAGCAATCTCATCCGGGCCTGAATGGACCCGCCATAAGCATCCGTTCTGAGATTAAAGAGCGGTGATAAGAACTGGCTCAAAAGAAACCCATGCGCTGCATGGATCTGAACGCCGCCAAATCCCAACGCTGCTGCACGCCGCGCTGGACCTGTCGTGTTTTTGTGCCGCTCCACGTGCTCGTTTAAGCCACTTTCCGTTCGAACGCGACCGGGCTTTTCCAGCCGAGGGCTGAGTGCCGCCGGCGCGGATTGTAGAAGCCGTTGATGTATTCGAAGATCGCCATCTCAGCCTTGCGTCTTGTTTCCCAAGGATGTCGCCAGATCAGTTCTGCCTTGATGGTTTTGAAGAAGGTCTCAACAGCCGCATTGTCGTAGCAATTGCCTTTGCCAG
>Ga0189288_10211_pt1 | contig 40195 bp, 22 predicted proteins | sample UW105minimetaG_FD_130316 | JGI IMG/M metagenome (GOLD analysis project Ga0189288, IMG submission 130316) | Marine microbial communities from the Costa Rica Dome - UW105 mini metaG | ecosystem: Environmental > Aquatic > Marine > Oceanic > Photic zone | place: Costa Rica: the Eastern Pacific...
AAAAATAACCCATGATAGAGGGGAAGTAAAAGAAGATATGCTCTTACTGCGTTATAAAATTACTGATTCTACTGGAACAATACTCGCAAATACATTGATGCTAGACAATGATCATAGATATGTTGTTAAAGGAGATTATTTAGCACAAACGGGTAGTTATGTCTTAAACTATATCGGTTTAAACTCAGAATGTGGGCAGAATGGACATGTTTTTATTTCAGTTAAAGCAACCAATACTACTGAAATGAGATTAGGTCTGAATGTTCATGGAGAAATGGGTCTTGATTGCATTTCACCAGCAGAACAGATTTTACCTGTTACCGGAGGTATTGGATTAATCAAACAATAAAAAATGAAGTTTTGCTTAGTCTTAATTTTAATGATAACAACTCTATGTTGTAAGTCCTTAGTGAACATAACAGAAAAAAATTTGAGAATATGAAAAATATAATAAATATTATTGGTATTTCTTTTTTAGGAATAGTACTTTGTTATTTTTGCTTAATGTCATTTTCCTTCATATTATTTGGCTCTTCAACAGAGAATGATTCAAATAATATTATGTATTATTATTGGGCTATAACTGTAATTACAGGTTTGTTTTTTGCTTTTTGGTTAAAAAAATTAAAAGCTCATAACACCGGTAACCGTGGCAAAAGACACTAAAAAACATCAAATAATGACTCAAAAGTTCCTTTCTAAGGGGGCTTTTGTTTTTTGAAGCAAGGTTGTAAGGTGGTAATTAAATGAGTTGTATTGGTCTTATTTGAGGTCTGAGGAAGCCTTTTAAGATAGACCATAGAGAACCTATTGCTTTGGCATCACTTTTTATGGTTTTTAATACAAAAAATAAGCATTTCGCTTATTGTCAGATATCTTTTATGCGCTTACTTTTATCTTATATAAATTGATCTAAAAACAACAGAGCAAACTATATAAGTTATATGCGATATATCAACAATGTGGGTATACAGTTGTTGGGCATAATTAAAAACAACATACATATTGACTATTATTAAGGACAAAGAAGAGTTTCTTGACTGGATAAATCTAAAGGATGAGGAATACATCCGGAAAGGTTTTGAATATTGTAACTACAGGGTAGCACAGAGTATGCTCAATTTAGATAATTTGAAAATTGAGAATATTGATATAACATATAAATCTTTTGGATGTACTTTTTTTAAAAATTGTGTATTCTTCAATTGTGATATTAATCATTCAGTTTTTCATTCTTGCACTTTTGTAGATTGCCAATTCATCCAATGTAAATTTTATCAAAGTAAATTCCTTTTCGTGGAGTTAACTAATTGTAAATTTATAGATTGCACAATAACTGGATTAGAATTTTCGGACTTGGATGCAAACAATTTGATTTTCATTGATTGCCCTGAAATTCTTGATTTAAGTTTACGAGGTTTTGGTGAACGTTCCATTTCATTCGTTCGCTCTTATTTGCACCATTTAGATGTCGAACCTATTAGAGTCAATGAAAATACCCCCAAAGAGATTAATCAAGAAATTATTGATTTTGAAGATTGTATAATTAAAGAGTCTAGTTTTGACCGAATTGATTTTACGAAAAGTACATTCAAAGAATGTGATTTATCGTTAATTCAATTTTCTTCCTGTGAATTTTCAAAAAATACTATTGATGTTTCTAATAAAACTTATGCAAATGAATTTAATATGGTTGACATTAGAACGATTTTAAATTCACCACCACTTGATAAAGTTGTACTTGAAAATATTTTTGGAATAAATAGTTCAGATGTAAAAGAGTATTTAATCGATTTAACTTCAAAAATTGAATTTCAATCAATTTTTATTTCTTACAGTTTTGTCGACAAACAGTTCGCTAAAAAAATAAATGAAACGCTAAATAGACGTGGAATAATGACATTTCTATGGGAATATGATTCTCCTGGAGGTAAGAGCCTCAAAAACATAATGTCATCAAACATTAAGAACAAAGACAGAGTTCTATTTATTGCCTCGGAAAATTCCATAAAAAGTAAAGCCTGTCAATTTGAATTGTCAAAAGGGAGAGAAAAACAGGAAATAACTTGGAATGATGTTCTTTTCCCAATACATATTGATAATTTTTTATTTGATTTAGAAAAGGAACAAATAAGGCCTATTGAAAATCAAGATGAATACTGGAAAAATATTGAAGAATTAAAGAAATTAAATTCTTTGGACTTTTCAGATTTTGTAAATCCAGATTCAATGGATGAACATAAATTTAAAAAACTGATTTATAGATTAATAAAAGGATTAAGAAAATAACTATGCCCAACAATGGTAACCGTTGCACAAGCCACTAAAAAACAGTACATAATCACTCAAAAGTTCCTTTCTAAGGGGCTTTTGTTTTTTGAAGCAAGGTTGTAAGGTGGTAATTAAAAGAGTTGTATTGGTCTTATTTGAGGTCTGAGGAAGCCTTTTAAGATAGCCCATAGAGAACCTATTGCTTTGGCATCATTTTTTACATTTTTTGAAATAAATTTCAAATATTTCTTCAAATTATACCCAATTGCAGACAACGGCATCACTTTATTTGCCTGTCAAATTCCAATCGTATTGATTTTCCGAAACCCCAGAAACTGGGTAAGGGTTCCTAAAACAACTTAATAGATCTCTATTTCAAAAGTTTCTGTATATTTATTCGTAAGAACTGACTGATCAAAGAATGGTCTATCAGAATCTCATCAACTTGAAATCGAGATCATTTCCTTAAAGAACTGAACCTCATTAATGGAAATATAATTTGCAAATTGGATTATGATTAAATTTAAGAGCCTACTTCTTATCCTTATTCCTTTAAGTCTTGTTTTTTCATGCTCAAACAGTGAAGAGTTATTTATCGACTCTTCAAATTCACACATTGTATATAATGGGAGAGTAGATACCTCACAGAGTCATGGAGTAGATCTATACTGGTCTGGGACTTCAATACAATTTAATTTTGAGGGTACATCCATATCTGCAGTATTCAAAGACGAAAGTGGGGATAATTATTATAATGTTATCCTTGATAAGGACAGCCTTTTTATTCTGAGACCAAGTACAACCAAGAAATACTATGAACTCGCCTCAGAACTTCCAAAAGGAAAGCATACCATAGAAATTTTTAAGCGGACAGAATGGAATAGGGGAAAAACTTCTTTTTATGGATTTCAAATAAAAGGGAATCCGAAGCTAGTCTCAAAACAAACACCTTCTCAAAGAAAAATAGAATTTTATGGGAATTCTATAACTGCTGGCTATGCGGTTGAAGACTTTTCTGGAAAAGATTCACCAGATAGCACCTACACTAATAATTATTTAAGTTATGCCGCTATTACTGCAAGGTATTTTCAAGCAGACTATCATTGCATCTGTAAAAGTGGAATTGGTATAACGGTTAGTTGGTTTCCTCAAATAATGCCAGAAATCTATGATAGATTGAACCCTCTAGACCCAGAAAGCAAATGGGATTTTTCTTCGTATAGCCCAGATATAGTAGTCATAAATCTACTTCAAAATGATTCTTGGATTGTGAACCTTCCAGAAAATGAAGAGTTTAAAATGAGATTTGAAGATAAAGCCCCAGACGATGTATTTATTATAAAGGCTTATCAAGAATTTGTAGCCCAATTAAGAAATCACTACCCCAAAGCAAATATTATATGCTCTCTTGGAAGTATGGACGCAGCAAAGGAAGGATCTAAATGGATAGAATATATTAAAACAGCCGTAGCAAACCTCAATGACAAAAAAATGTATACTCATTTTATGCCTTATATAGAAGCTTCAGCCCATCCTTCAATTCAAGATCAAAAAGAAATGGCAAATAGCTTAATTCAATTTATTGAGAAAACGATTGATTGGTAATACAGTAAATGCCAAAAGAATTTCAATAAATATAGTTAATATTCATCTAAGCCTACTGAATTTAAGGGGGTTAACATAAAACAATTATTTTAAAGCAACTTTGTTGCGTTAACGAAAATTAATTTTTAAATTTACAAAAAGGGAATTTACTTCATTAGATTGCTAATTAACTTCTGAAATAATATGTTTTTATCATAATTTAAAAGTTAAAAACTTTAATGAATAAAATAGCAAGCATGAGAATTAAAACTAATTTCCAGTGGCTAGTTCATAAGTTCAAACTATTTCTATGTACACAAAATAATTTCTTTAGTTGCCATAGCCCATATCCACAAATAATTGATAAATATTAACCATAAAAACTAAAAATGATGAAACAATTAAATTTTTTTTTAATAACAATCTTACTGTTTGCATATCAAAACAACAATGCTTGTACAGGCATAATCATTAAAACCAAAAATGGTGTTGTAATTCCTGCAAGAACAATGGAATTTGGATTCGATGTTCGTTCCAAATTATTAGTCATACCAAAAGGGACAGACTTAACGTTCTTAAGCTCAATTGAGGATAAAGAAGGATTTAAATATACCACTAAATATGGTTTTGCTGGTATGAATGCTGTTGAAAAACAAATTGTTGTTGACGGAGTTAACGAAGCAGGTTTATACTTGGGATCCTTTTATTTTCCTGGATTTGCATCTTATACAAGGCTAACAAGTAGTAACCAATCAAATTCAATTTCAAGTGAAGAAATGGGGAATTATATTCTTGGTAATTTTGCCACTATAGAAGAAGTGATTGTGGGACTAAAAAAAATTACTGTTGTAGGTTCCTTTATAGAAGATATTCAAGGCGAAGCTCCTTTTCATTATGCGGTAACTGATGCTACAGGAAGATCTGTAGTCATTGAGTATACTAAAAATGGGCTAGAGGTGCATGAAAATACTGTGGGTGCAGTTTGTAACAGTCCAAATTATGAATGGCACCTCACAAACCTCAGAAACTACGTGAATTTAAAACCAGACAATAGACATGGAGTTTCTTTAAATGGAGAAAAGTTTGCTTCCCTTGGTGAAGGCACAGGTATGTTAGGGCTGCCTGGAGATTACACCTCATCATCTCGCTTTGTAAGAGCTACCGCATTTGCAAATACTACACTGCCCTCTAAAGACGAAGAGGAAGGTATTTTTAGAGCTTTTCACATATTAAACGCTTTTGATATCCCAAAGGGAGTTATCAGAGAAAAGGTTGAGAAAAATGTTTTAACAGATTATACGGTTTGGACATCCGCAGTGGATACAAAAAACAAAATGTATTATTACAAAACGTATAAAAATCAAGCCATAAAAAAATTGGACCTACTTGAAATCTTAAAAGCCTCAAAAGGTAAAATTCTTACCATTGAATCTGAAACAAAAAGAACCTATGAGACGGTAACTATTGATTGAACCGCTTTTATTGAATAGTAAAGAGGAATACGTTTACGCAGAACAATTACAGGTCATGCAAAAAACCGTTCACAAAAATACACATCATGTTTCAAAAGTCCCTTTTTAAGGGGCTTTTGTTTTTTACAATATGAATTGATTTGATGGGGTCAAAAAAATAATATAAGATTAATTATTTTAAGAGTCTGTAAAGATGTTTTGACACTTTTTTTTCACCTTGTACAGTTGAAGATAAAAAATAAAAAGTATTTTTTTAATTAGAAGAATATCTTTGTTAACAAATCATAGAAGAGGTGTAACCAAACAAATTACTTGCTTGACTCTATCACATTCTAGAAATCTTCAGATTTTCTATTCGGTTTTTATTTACTAAATTAGTTGCTTGACCAGACAATTAAATACTATGCCAAATTTTGTGCTTCACTAAAACCAACCCATAAGACTTTTGCTTTTTCAGGGAATAAATATGATATCATTCTTTTGGCATAACACTACCAAAAAAGGAACAATATGAGATTACCAAAACTAGTATTTATTTGCATGTTTATGCTGCCAATAATTGCCAATGCACAAAAAAGAAAAAATAAATCTACAGCACCTACCATAAAGCTAACAGATTCTTTATTTCATGATTTTAAATGGCGTAATATTGGCCCGTTTAGAGGAGGCAGAAGTGTTGCTTCTAGTGGAGTAATAGGACAGCCTCATACCTATTATATGGGCTCTACTGGTGGGGGTGTTTTTAAAACTACAGATGATGGAATTACCTGGAAAAACATCTCTGATAAATTTTTTAAAACAGGATCTGTTGGAGCTATTGCAATTTCTGAAAGTGATACAAATATTGTAGTTGTTGGTATGGGAGAACATGCTGCAAGGGGGGTGATGACTTCCATGGGAGATGGTGTGTATAAGTCTATGGATGCTGGAAAGACATGGACACATTTAGGACTGGAAAAAACCCGCCATATTTCTGATGTTGTTATCCATCCAACAAACCCTGATATCATCTACATAACTGCACAGGGAGCTCAATATGCTCCATCAAAAGAACGCGGTATTTACAGAACTACTGATGGGGGTATTACTTGGGAAAATATCCTAGCAGTAAATGATATTACAGGAGCTTCATCCTTGTCTATGGATATGACCAACCCACGTATTTTGTATGCATCTATGTGGCAACACCGCCGTTTCCCTTGGTTTATGGAATCTGGAGGTAAAGATTCTGGATTGTATAAGTCTACCAATGGTGGAGATACTTGGGAAAAAATGAAAGAGGGATTGCCAGAAGAGATCGGTAAGTCGGGTATTTCTGTTTCAAGAGCAAATCCTGATCGTGTTTATGCCGTTTTAGAAGCTGAAGGTAAAAAAGGGGGTGTATATCGCTCTGATAATGCAGGGAAAAATTGGAAACAAGTAAATGCAAATCGTGTTAATATTGCAAGATCATGGTATTATATGGAGATTTTTGCTGATCCGCAGAATGAGAATGTAGTCTATGTTTTAAATGCACCAGTAATGAAATCTATTGATGGAGGTAAAAGTTTTTCTAATATTCCTGTTCCTCATGGAGACAATCATCATTTATGGATCAATCCAAACGACAATACCAACCTAATTAACTCCAATGACGGTGGTGCTAACATTAGCTTTAATGGAGGTAAGAGTTGGAGTACACAGCAAAATCAATCAACTGCTCAATTTTACCGAGTTATTACAGATAATTTAGTTCCTTATAATGTGTATGGGGGGCAACAAGATAATTCTGCAATTGCCATTGCAAGCAGAACAAATGACGGAGGAATTGATTGGAAAGACTGGTATTCTGTGGCAGGTGGTGAAAGTGCTTTTATAGCTTTTAATCCCAATAACCCTGAAACTGTTTACGGAGGTACATATCAAGGGAATATCAGCAAATGGACAAAAACATCTAGAGAACAAAAAAATATAAAAGAATACCCAGAATTGGGATTAAGTATTGCACCAAAAGACGCTAAGTATCGATATAATTGGAATGCTCCTATTATTAGCTCACCCCATAATAGGGCTACAATTTATCATGCTGGGAATGTTATTTTTAAAACAACGGATGGAGGAATTAGCTGGGAAACAATAAGCCCAGACCTTACAAAGAACGAGACTGAAAAGCATGGTCCAGGTGGTGGCCCTTTTACCAATGAAGCAGCAGGTGGAGAAAATTACAATACCCTTACAGCATTAGTAGAATCGGAACACGAAGAAGGTGTATTGTATGCCGGTAGTGATGATGGTTTGCTGTATATTACAAAAAATGGCGGTATCACTTGGGATAATATTACACCTAAAGGAATTAAAGATGGGATTATAAATAGTATTGATATTTCTCCGCATAATCCAGCTAAAGCTTATGTAGTGATTATGCGATACAAGTCTATGGACTTAAATTCCTATATTTTTAAAACCACCAATTACGGACAAACTTGGACAAAAATTGTAAATGGTTTAGAGGATCCTAACGGATTTGTAAGAGTGGTAAGAGCAGATAAAAAAAGAGCAGGTTTGTTGTATGCAGGAGCAGAGACTGGGCTATATGTTTCTAATGATGATGGTGCGCATTGGCAAGGTTTAAAATTGAACTTACCAGCAGTTCCCATAAATGATTTAATCATTCAAGATAATGATTTGGTTGCGGCAACATCAGGTCGTGGATTTTGGATTTTAGATGATTTGGGTGTTTTACAAAACATGGATACTGATCAAAAACCAATACAGTTATTTAAACCCAAAGCAACCTACCGCATTTTTGGCGGCACATCTAAAGCTATTGGGCAAGGCCAAAATCCTAAAAGTGGTGTAACTTTCGATTACTATTTAGACAAGGCAGCAGATACTTTAAATCTAACATTAGAGGTTTTACAAAATTCAAAAGTGATAAGAACATACACTAATAAAAAACAAAATAATTTTAAATCGTGGCCTGGAGGTCCCTCTAAACCTCAAATTTTACCTTCAAAAAAAGGATATAATCGTTTTACTTGGGATTTTAAAAGAGAGGCCTTACCTGCAATAGATAAAGTTTTTATTTTTGGAGGGCTTTCTGGATCTAATGTAGCTCCTGGAAATTTTACTTTAAGATTAACATTAGAGGGAGATTCCGTTGAAACTATGATAACGATTCTTCCCAACCCTTTAATAAAATCAAATCCTCAAGATTTTGAAGTGCAACAAGAAATGCTAGTAAGCATTGAAAATATGATTAGAGACATCCATGCCTCTGTAAACCAAATGCGATCTGCCAAAACTCAGCTAGAAAGGTATGCAAAGCTTTTAAAAGAGAATGACAATACTACCTCTTTGATTGAAAAAGGAGAAACTTTAATAAAGCGTATTGATTTTTGGGAAGAAAACTTAATCCAAGCAAAGCAAAAAACGTTTCAGGATGTCATTAATTTTAACAATAAGCTAAACGCCCAACTTATTCAGCTTAAAAGTTATATAGACCAAGCAGACCCTAAAATTACGAAGGGTGCCACAAAACGATTCAATGATCTAATGAAAGATTGGCAAGTCTATAAAAATGAACGTGATGTAATTATAGAAACAGAGATGGATGCCTATAATACAATATACAAATCGCTTGATATACCAGCATTAATTATAAATGACAGAAAGTAATATTCATACTTAAATTCTCTCAAAAAACACCAAATAGAATTTACAATTAATAGTATAAATCAATTGTAATCTATAGTGATATTTTAAACCCAAAAAATAATGCTTTTCGATAATTACATATACATAGATAAAAAGAGAATTGATTCTTATTATGAGCAGATTATCTCCTCTAGTAATAATAAATATATGTATGACGGGCTTTTTAGGCTCTGGCCAGAAAGGGTAAAAGATAGTCTGAAAATAGAGGAGTGGAACCCAACCAATTCCTTTTGCAGTTTATATGAAAAAACGGTGAAGGTAGCTCAACACATAAGAAAAAGTAATCAGTTTACTCCAAAAAGAAACCATCCCCTTAATAAGGGAAGAGATTTTGTCTATTATGAAGAGACGCTATTAGCTCAAAAAGTAAGATTAAGTGACAAAATAAGTCTTTGGATATCAGAAAAGAGCTCCACTGATAAGGAACCATCTAACCTTATGAGACACGGTCACCTTATCTTAATTCAAGGGTATTCAATCGCAGATACTGTTGCCAAATTTTATGGAGGTTGGGGAACTTTACAGATGCTACTAACTTATAAAAAAATAAATTTTGATAAAATTGATGATTCTAAGGCGCGTGAATTTAATGTAAGTCCGATGAATATGTTACGAAGAGAAAATTATCTGATTGAAGATACCCTTAACATATCTGTAATGTATAGAATTCACGCTACATGCAGAGATATTGATAACGAAAAATTAATAAGTACTCTTGGGTATCCAATAATGATATCAATTAATGAAGACTTAAAAGATAGCTAAAACGCTAGATGAAATTTTCCAAAGCGAAAATGGTATAAGAAATAATGATATTCATTTGCTTTTAAACCCTTTTTTTCCCTTTTAAGTCTATTTTATAGCGCTTCACAAACATTTATAAGATATAATTACTTAAATCACTTTTTCTTTGTGCTGTATTCATTAACTTTTAAAACTTTTATTATGAAAAATACAATTTTTATTTTGTTTGCCTTATTAATGTTCAGTTGCTCAGAAGAAGAGTTTCTAGATCCAACAATATTTAACGAAGAGCTTTCTGTTATAGAAAACTTAAACAATGGAGTATCTGCTTTAGATATTTCAAATCAATTAGGTTCAGATGCTTTATATGGTTTGTCATATGGTGGAGGTTATATATACTATATAGATCCAACAAACGGTGATTTATTTGTTGCAGCAGACTATTCCAATATTGGTACTAAATCTTGGGGAGACCATTTCGATTTAACAAATGGAGAATTTATTGGGGATGGTGCAGCAAACACCCAACAAATTGTGGATGGTAACTTAAACGATAACACCAACGTAATGAATGGGTTTGAGTTTGGAAGTGATGATTATGCTTTTAAGATTGTTTACGATTTAGAATATGAAAATTACGATGATTGGTTTATTCCAAGTAGTAAATCTGCCGAGAAAATATTTAATACTCTTCATATTAATGGGATAGGTGGTTTTGATGAAAGTAAATTTTATTGGACTTCTACAAAAGTAGGATACGAACCGTATGTTATGAGTTTCAACTCAAATTTTGGTGGTGAAGTGTTTTTAGGCTCTTGTTTTAATTCAAACGCTATTATAATAGTGAGAAAAATAAATGGATAAACAAACTTAAATTTAGAGTATTAATACATTTAAACTTCTTAAAAAACGATTCTTCATAATATTGATTGTTTTTTAAGAAGTTTTTTTATCATTTTTAAAAACAGATAACAATAAACTAAATAAGATGGCCTATTTATATTCTAATCTGAAATAGATAAAAATAAGCCAAAGCTAAAAAATAATCGGACTTTATTAATATCGTTTACCCAAGAAATATCAAAATTAACAGGTCCCAGATAAGAATTAAAAGAAGCGGTGGTACCAAAGGAAAACAAACTACTTGTCTGATATTGTTCCGTCCAATTTCCATCAGGTAAAAAAGCTTCTTTTATAAATTTTTTAAACCCATCAAAACCAACAGAGGCATAATTTATATGGGGAGTTAAATAAATATCACCCATAAAATTGTATTGATACCTTAAGTTTAATTTAATAAATTGATTAACCCCTAATTCATTTTCAAGCAAGCCAGGAAAAGTAAAACTACCTTCTCTTGGACTACTTAAATTTCCACCCAAAAAATATTTAGCTCCATATCCATAACTATCAAAAGAAATATTAGTCTTGTTAATTCTATCTTCAAAAATAAAATTGGCATCAGTATTTATAATAAAGACAGACTTTTCTTTGAGAGGTAATCGTTTTTCATAAGAAAGCATCAATTTTGTAAAACCATTGGTGCTACCTTCTATTGTTTCTATGGATTGCTCCGAGAATTCAGTACGAACATTATTCGACAAAGATCTAGACACTTTTGCTTTAAATAGTGTCCCAGAATTTGCAAAATAAACAGCATCTAAAGTATTGTTAAAATAGTGTGCGTCTATTTCAAAATTATTGAAATTATATTTTTTTAAAATTAAGACATTGTTGCTAATATCTGGATCTGCTTTGGGCTTTAAAATAGATCTTTCATAATTAAATCCAATACCAACATAGTTTTTTAAAGATTTTAAGTTTTTATTAAATTCATTATCAAATCTATAATAACGATAATAGAGTTCATCTGCAAAGTTTCCATTAATATAGACTTCTTGATTTAAAAATTCACCCATTATTTCATTTCTCCACCACCAAGATTTGGTTTTGCCTAATCTTTTTTGGTATTGAGCTCTAAATCTAGGCTGTTCTGCAACATCTGCAGTAAGAATAATTCTAGAGGAATTCCCTATAATATTTCGCCCAGTATAATTTAAGATCAATCCAATTCCTCTGTAAGTATCATAATGCAAGGAGGTTTTAATTTGATTTTTTGAAATTTCCTTTCCCATAATTTCATAACCAAATTTATTGTCTTCTTCTTTAAAATCTGAAATTATTCTATTAAATAACATCGTTCCCATAGCCCTATCAACTCCTTGAATCAGTTCTTGAATAGTATAGGTTTTTCTTGGTTGAATATTAGTTCTTGAAGTAACGATATCATAATTTTCTTTACTAATTCCTTTGTAAAAAACAGTATCCAAAGTAATTTTATTATAAGACAAAGGAATAGCTACTTTCTTTTGTTTGTATTTTTTTAGGGTTTCTGAGAGCTTTATGAGCTCTGTTAATTTTTCATTTGTACCAATCAAGCCCTCTTGATAAATCGCTTCACTTTTGTTAAAATCTCCTGTAGAATGAGTTAAGTTTGGTAAATGATCTATTAGAATATCACACATTTTTCTACTCTCAGGATTCTTTTTGTTACTAATTAGCATGGCTGTTTGGAAAAGTATTGTAGTAATACCATCAAGCTCTTCTTTACCTACCATTCCTCCACCAACATCACTACCAATAATAATATCTGCACCCCACTTTTTTGCAACATCAACAGGAAAATTATTTAAAATTCCTCCATCAACTAATAAAACATCTTTATAAGGTACAGGCTTAAAAATACTTGGAATAGACATACTTGCTCTCATGGCTACGGCTAAACTCCCCTTATCAAGCACTACCTCCTCTCCATTAACAATATCTGTCGCAATAGCTCTATACGGAATTGGGAAATTATCAAAATCTAAAATTTTAGATATTGGATACGTATAAATTGAAAAAAATTCTCTGAGATATTGGTCGCTCAACAATGAGCCACTTGTTTTTAGTTTCCCTCCTTTGATATCAAAATCTACCAAGTATTTGCCAAATTCACTTTTCTCTTCAATACTAACATCTTTTAAAGAAATCTTTCCTCCTATAAGCTCGTCCCAATTGGCTCTTTTTGTAATTGCCGCAATGCTATCTCCAGAATATCCCATTGCGTAAAACCCTCCAACCAAACTCCCCATACTTGTTCCTACAATTAGATCTGGCACAATGCCCAAAGAGTCTAAAGTTTGAAGCAGTGGGATGTGTGCAATACCTTTTGCTCCTCCTCCGCTTAAAACAATTGCAACTTTTGGTTTGTTACTTTTTTGAGCACTAAAATTTTGAGAACATAAAGTAGATAAAAAGAGTAAAAAAATGAAAAAACATTTATTCATTCGTATTCGGATTTACCCAAAAATAAAAATTTTAATTATCTAAAAAAAAATTATATGATTTATTGATGCAAGCTATTAAAATATTTTGACTTAGTTTTTGAAGTTTTTTTTACTTTAGAAAATATTACTGTAATTTTATAGAACTTTAAAACACTTTGAGTACATTTACTTTTATGAATCACCATCTTAATATTCTTATTCTTGAAGATGAAGTCATTATAGCTAGAAACCTTGAAAGAATAGTAAGCCCTTTTGCTAATGTTGGTATAACTCATGATTATACTTCGGCAGAAAAATATTTAAAAAAGTTCAAGCCAACGCTTGTTTTATTAGATATAAATCTTGAAGGTTCTGATAAAAATGGGATAGATTTTGCCCGAGAATTTAAAGAAACTTATCAATTTGAGGTTATTTTTATTACTGCTTATTTCGATAACAATACATTTTCTGAAGCAAGCAAATACAACCCCCTAAATTACATTGTAAAGCCCTTTAAAAAATCTCAAGTAGAAATAGCAGTAAAGCTTATTCTCTTGCAATTATCAGAGCAGAAAAAAAAGAATACACATTTTAAAGAATGTACACTTGAAAAATTAACAAGAGTAGAAAAAAAAATAATTCACCTTATAAGTTTAGGGCTTTCCTCTAAATTAATTGCCTCTGAGCTAAATAATACCTCCAAAACAGTATTAAATCATAGAAGCAATATTGTAAAAAAATTAGGGCTCTCCAATACAAATAATGCACTCCTTATTTGGTCTATAAAAAATAGAGATAAAATTGTATTAAATGTTTCAAACTAAGTATCTCTCTTTCAAAGGGTCCCTTTTTTTTCTATTTCTTTTTTGTACATTATACATCAGTGCTCAAGAGACAGATACTGAGGAAAGAAAAAAACAAGATTGGTTCGCAAAAGAAAAAATATACAAAAAACAATTATCAGCAAGTAGAGCATACAACAACAATGATTCTATTGCAAAATATTTATTATTTCTGGGTATTTTAAACTTAGATAATAATTCTGAGTTAAGTGATTATGAAAAAGGGAAAAAGTATTTACAGCAGGCACTTCCTCTAATAACAAATACTAAACTTAGAGCTCAATGTTACCAAGCTTTAGGAGATTATGGTAGATTTACTCTTAAAAGGTCTATTGCTATTGAAAACTATAATGCTGCAGAAGTTCTTTTTAAAATGTTAAATGATACTTACAACATAGCACAATGCATCCATAGAAAAGCAGATGTTATGGGGGGTACTGTAAAATGGGAAACAATAATTGAACATTACAAAGAGGCAATTACATATTACAAACAGGCGGGAGATAGCACTCGAGTTGCAAGTTGTACATCAAATATAGGAGAAGACTATGTTCATCTTAAGAAATATAAAAAAGGGCTTTCACAATTTTTAAAAGCCTACGAGATAAACAGAAATAATGAGAAAAACTTATATTTAGAATCTCATATTTTATGCGAAATAGGGAAAATATATGCAGATAGTACTCACTTAAAACAAAGAGATACTTTTTTTATAAAGCCTTTAAATTATTTTAAAAAAATAAGCAATCTAGATGGAGTTTCTTATTCCGCGCTATTGTTAGGAGATTTATATTTTCAAGAAAATAAAATTGATGAAGCTAAAAAACTTGGTATTGAAGGTTTAGCAATTGCAAAAAAATACGGACATAAATTAAAAATTATTAGAGCATATGACCTTTTAACGAGAATTTATGAGAAAGAGAAAAATTATAAATCGGCACTTTATAATTATAAAATTTACAAAGATTATAATGATAGTATATCTAAAAAAGATATGTTGGAGTACATGACTGAAATGGAAACCAAACATGAAGTTGAGAAAAAAAATATAGCTCTTGAGCAAACTCAAAATGAAAAAAATACGGCTAAAAGTCAACGAAACCTAATCGGGGTCTTTCTAGTAATTTTATTCATTTTGCTTATAATTTTATTTATATACCAGCAAAAACTTAAAAAAAGTAATACCATGCTGGTCTTAAAGAAAACAGAGATAGAAAATATAAATGTAGACTTAGAGCAAACAGTAAATTATAAGAATGTTTTACTGAAAGAAGTTCACCACAGAGTAAAAAATAATTTACAAATTATTTGTAGCATACTTGAAATGCAAATCGATGCTAGCGGGAGTTTAAATCTAAAAGACAAACTTCAAACTAGCATAGATCGTATTTTCTCAATGGCACTAGTTCATGAGCAATTATATACTGATGACAGCAAAGAAACTATTGATGCCAACGGATATTTTAGTGATATTGTAGATGCCATTGTAAGCTCTCAACAAGTTTCTAATAAGCATATCGAAGTAAATATAAAAATGGATGATATTGAACTACATTTGGGAGTTGCACTGCCATTAGGAATGATTTTAAATGAATTGATTACCAATGCGTTTAAATATGCGTTTACAAATACAAATGAAGGGAAAATTGAAATATCTCTTAGTAAAAATGATGAGTATTACACACTGCTCATAAGTGATAACGGAACTGGAATAGATCTAAGTAGGCAGCGGTCAAATAGTATTGGCTTACAGTTGGCAGAAGATTTTACTACTCAAATTAGAGGAGAACTTACCTTTTTTGTAGAAGATGGAACACATTATAAGATTCAATTCCCTTGTTCTCAAAGATTTACTAAAACATTTAATTAACCATGAAGATCTTTTAGAAAGAAATTTTTTGGTCTAATCGAAAAGTTAGCATTAAAAAATTACCAATTACTCTATCATTTATAATGAATACCCAAGAATGCAAAATCAATGGAACTAAACAATAAAAATAAATTTTTATTTTATAATTTTACAACTTAGTTGCAATTAAAAGTTTATGATACAATTACAAGATATTAAGAAAGCCTTTAAAGGAAATTTTGCCATTAAAAATTTAAATTTAGAAGTTAAAAAAGGTGAGATTTTGGGACTTCTTGGTGCAAATGGAGCTGGAAAATCTACTACCATCAATATGTTATTAGGATTTATAAAACCAGATTCAGGCACTATAAAAATAGGCCATCTGAATACCAAAGATAATCCTCAAGATATTAGGAAAAAGATTGGCTACATTCCAGAAAATGTAAATCTTTACCCCTACTTATCGGGCTTGGAAAACTTAGATTATTTCTGCAAATTGGCAGGATTAAAATACTCTAAAAGTGATTTGGAAGAGTATCTAACAACTTGCGGATTGCCAAAGGAGGCACACCCAAAAAAAATGAGTGAATACTCAAAAGGGATGCGACAAAAAGTAGGCATTGCTATTGCCTATGCAAAAAAAGTACAAGTATACTTATTAGATGAACCTGCAAGTGGTTTGGATCCTTTGGCAAGTAATGAACTTTCTTCACTACTAAAAAAATTGGCTTCTGAGGGCGCAACAATTTTAATGGCATCTCACGATATATTTCGTGTTAGAGAAGTTTGCAACCGAATTGGAATTCTAAAAAACGGAGTTTTAGTAAAGGAGCTGAATAGCGAAGAAGTAAGTGCCAACGAACTTGAAAAATTATATTTACAATTTATGCAAAATTAATTTTAAAACGATGTTACAAATCATTAAAAACGAATGGCGCTTTTTAGTTCGTAGTCATCTATTTTTAGGCATAAGTATTATCTTTGTTTGTACTTTAATACTCTCTGTTTTTTTAGGGAATTACCAAACTCAAAAGCAAAAGCAATCTCATAGAAATGCCAAAAACCACGTACGGCAGCAATGGGAAAAGATAGATCAATTAAACCCTCATAGTGCGGCACATTATGGAACTTATATTTTTAAACCATCCAATTTACTAAGCAGTCTTGATGAAGGTGTAAATAGTGTTACTGGAAATGTACTTCGGGTGGAAGGGCACGTGCAAAATGAAATAACCTATTCTGAAGCCTCTCAAATCCAAGCAATTTCAAGATTTGGAAAGCTAAAATCGTCTTTATTATTACAATATATCGTTCCACTATTATTAATATTTTTGGCGTTTAATTCCGTCAGTAATGAAAAACAAAGTGGGCGATTAAAATTAATGGTACTTCAAGGGGCAAAACCCTTTCAAATTATCTTATCCAAAACAGTTGCTGTTTGGCTATACGGAGTTTCGCTATTAATCCTAGTTCTTGTGGTCTATGGCACATTAAATATTCACAATTTAACTTCAGAAATTTTAATCCGAACAATATTGTTCTTTATATCTTACATTTTGTACTATTTTATTGTTAGCGGATTCACTGTCTTTTTTTCTGCAAGATGGCATAATGCAACTTTGGCTTTAACTTCAATGATGAGTATTTGGATTCTTTGGACAATCTTTTTACCCAATATATTAATGAGTTCTGCCGAAAAATGGCACCCACTTCCCAGTCGCTATGAATTTAAATCTGCTATGAAAGAAGATCGATCAAAAGGATTGGATGGGCATAATCCTACTGATAATAGAGCTTTAGCTCTAAAACAAAGAGTGTTAAAAGAGTATGGGGTAGACAGTTTATCTCAGCTCCCCATAAATTTTGATGGTATTCGTATGCAAGCTGATGAGGATTATGGGAACAGTGTTTGGGATAAACATTTTGGCAATAATCGTAAGCTGTTGAAGAAACAAAAACGAAGCTATCAATTAGGGGGTATTCTCAGTCCTTTTATTTCCTTACAAAATACAAGTATGGGGTTCATGGGAAATGATAATTTACATCATCAAGAATTTTTGTTACAAGTAGAAAGCTACAGAAGAGTTTTCATTAAAATGTTGAATGATAAACAAACCTATGGTGGTTCTAAAACTGGAAATTGGGGCTGGAAAGAAGACAATGCTTTTTTTAGATCTGTGCCAGATTTCAAATACACACCTACCACAATTTCTATTGTTTTTTCCAATTATATTCTGGATGTAATACTGCTTGTTTTTTGGTTGGTAATTGTGTTAATACTCATAATTTTGGGTGCTAAAAAAATACAAATCGTATGAGAAGCTTAGAGATATTTTTGTATGAATGGAAACACTTCGTACGCAGTCCTTTTAAAATAATAGCGCTAATGCTTTTTATCATTGCAAGTATTTATGGCTTGCACAATGGCGCAGATTTATATGAAAAGCAACATAAAGAAATTGAAAAACTTAATCTAAATGCCAATAATCAAAAAGAAACAATTGTAGCATATTTTGAAAATGGCAAAATAGGGCCTAAAGATAAGCCTTGGATAGATGTTACATCCCCCTACTGGGCCATTAGAAATGCCCCCACGTATTACTTCAAAGAGCCTTCACCAGCAATTGTTTACAATATTGGAAAAGCAGAACAATACGGCTACTATAAAGCCATTACTACTACTAGCAGTCCCTATGATACTGATATGGCAAAAGAAATAGCAAATCCAGAACGCATTCTATCTGGCACCTTAGATTTTTCTTTTGTTGTACTTTATCTATTATCACTTTTATTATTGGTTTTACTCTATGACATAAAAGGTGCAGAGGCAGAACAAGGCTTTTTACCTCTCATTTTTGTTCAAACTGGTTCAAAAAATTGGTGGATGCTTTCTAGAACAGCATTTTATACTACACTCTTGCTATTGGTTTTATTTGGCTTAATGTTATATGGAGCTTTACTTACTGATGTGTTTAGTGAAGCCAATGCCTTTTGGAATATATTTCTTTGGATAGTAGGGTATCTTATATTTTGGTGTGCTATTTATTTTTTAATTCTAAAATATGGAAAAAATACAGTTTCAAATACCTTACAAATGATTGGTATTTGGTTGCTTTTTGCATTTATCATTCCCGCAGCCATTCAACAATGGATTTCTATAGAAAAGCCAACAAACTTAATGATAGATTTCATAGATGTTAAAAGAGACAAGTCAGATAAAATCTATGATCAATCAAATTTGCTAACGGATAAGCAACTTTTTAACTTATACCCAAGTTTAATGAATACCGAAATTGCAAAAGACAGTATTCGCATAAAAGGAGCAAGACGTTCTTCAATAAGAGCTTTAATTAATGAAGCAATGAAAGACGCTATAGCTAAAATAGAAAGTGATCATCAAACTAAAAATGAAATTATTGCGAATACTTATTGGTTTAATCCTGTGACCTACTCCCAAAATAAACTGAATCAGTTTTCTAAAACACATTATAAAGATTATGAAAGCTATAGAAAGGATATTCAAGAATTAGTTAATAAGCGTATCAAGATAATGGTGATAGACATTTGGAATAACGTTCATGTTGATAAAACTAAATACTTAACGTATATCGAATCATTAAAAAAATGACCTCCTTCTTTTTGATATATTAAACCCACCCACACAATTATTTTTAAGATAATTTTTGGTTCGACTTACTAAAAAAAGTAAAGCCATAACAGGTAGTTTTAATTATTTTACTACCTACTATAGCCTCATAAAGAATGATAGCTTACCAACCTTACTTAAATTATACTTTCTTCTCTTTTTTTTTGAATTAGGTAAATAAACAAAGAAATCATACTTTTTAATGCCTAGTTTACGATGCTAAAAATTCATTATTAAAATAATTAGTATTGAGTACCAATTTAGCATAATGAATTATTAAAAGCGCAAGGTTGCACCAATTAAAAAGTTTCTTGTAGCTTGGGGGTAGTATCCCGCACCGTCAACAGTTGTAGTAACACCAGGAGAAGACCAAGTGTCATCAAATGTGTAATAATAACCTCTGTCTACATATTTTGTATTGAATAGATTATTTACTAAGGCTGAAAATGTTACCGATTTTATGATTGAGTTGGGTTTTATTTCATAAACAATATTTAAATCAGAGGTGAAAAAACTTTCTAAAACATCATTTCTAGAAATAGCGCTACTAAAATTACTCATAAACTGTTCTCCTACATATTTTGATAAAAAGGAGAATTGCAAGTTTTCTAAGGGTTGATATGTTAAAATATTTCCAATAATTACGCTAGGAGAAAAAGACAAGTCTGTTTTACCAAGTGCTTGAGGTACGGTAATACCATCTCTGGTAATATAAAAATCTCTATTTTTATTTGCACTAAATGCAGCATTTGGTCTTATGGAGAATTGGTCGCTTAGACGAATATCTGCATCAATTTCTAAACCAAACCTGTAGCTACTTCCAGAGGTTTCTCTTATGGGTGCTCCAACGTCATCTAAGGCTCCAGTTAACACCAACTGGTTATCGTAATCCATAAAATAAATATTGGTATTTAGTTTTATATTTTCACTTTTTAAACGCCAACCTAACTCATAATCAAATAAAGTTTCAGGGGTATTGCCTCCACCTTCAAAATCATTCCTATTTGGCTCTCTATTTGCAACTGCAAAAGAAGCATATATATTGTTTTTGTTGTTTACTTTAAAGGTAACCCCAAGCTTAGGATTGAAAAAATTAAAGTCTGCATCTACATCAATTGGAACAATATCACTTGTAATTCCCTTTGTTTGATACCTTACAAACCTACCTTGTAAATCTATATATCCAGAGAGTTTTTCATTGATATCGAAAGTAGCTTTTGAGAATATAGAAAAATCGGTTTTTTTGGCATCTGAAAAATAATAACGATCTCTAATATTTGTATTTACAGACAAATCAGACCCCCAAATAACTTCTCCAAAATGGTCTCCAGTATAATTAGAATAAGAAATACCTGAAATTAAATTTAATGTTTCAGTTTTATAGTTTGCATTAAAATTAAAAACATAGAAATCATTATCTAGCCATCGTCTTACAATTACATCACTCCCATCAACTATAAGGTTATTAAAATTTTCAGCATCTTCTTCATCTTTAAATTGCTCAAAAAATCCAGCTCCTTTTGTATAGTTTAATCCTACGTTTGTAGACCATTCATCTGTCCATTTCTCATTCCAATGCAATTGATAATGATCTTGATTATAATCATCTACTTGATTGTCATAGGTATATGGGTTCTGCCTTCTATTTTCAGCTAATTGGTCTGCTGTTAAACCTTCCCAAGACTGGTAGGTCTTCTCTTTTCCACCAAAAATAACAGCTTTTATCAAGGTATTTTCATCCGTATAACTTCCTTGCAAATAATAGGATTTTAAGTCTGCAAATGCTCTTTCTACATATCCATCTGAATAAATATTAGACAAACGACCTGCAATCTCTATATGGTCATTAATTTTCCCTGTACTAAATTTTACGGTATGTTTTCGAGTATTAAAAGAGCCAAAAGAATTAGAAACTTCTCCAAAAGCCTCCTCAGAACCAGCATCTGTTAAAATATTTAAACTTGCTCCAAACGCTCCAGAACCGTTTGTAGACGTTCCAACACCACGTTGTAATTGTAAATTTTCAGTTGAGGAAGCAAAATCACTTAAATTTACCCAAAAAGTTCCATGACTCTCTGCATCGTTGTATGGTATTCCGTTTATAGTTACATTTATTCTTTCACCATTAGAACCACGAACACTCATATAGGTATAACCAATTCCTGCTCCAGCATCTGAAGATGAAACTACAGAAGGCAAATAGTTCAAAAGAATTGGGATATCTTGTCCAAGATTACGTTTCGCTATTTCCTTTTTTGATAAGTTAGAAAATGTTACAGGAACCTTAGTATTTGCTCGAACTGCTGATACTAAAACCTCTTCTAAAACAGTAGATTTCGGATAAAGATAAAAATCTGCAGAGATATTTTCATTGATTATAGAAACTCCTAGTCTCTCGTCTCCATAGCCTAAAAAACGTGCTTTTATAACATATTCTCCTGGAGTTAATTGGAGTTGGTATTCTCCTTTTTGATTGGTGATTGCACCTGCCTTAGAGCCAATAACAGATACTGATGCCCCTGATAAGGGCTTTTTGTTTTCATCATATACAGTTCCATTAACGGTAAATGATTGGGCGTTTACAAGTATGCTTGTAAACAAGAATAAAAAAATGATATTTTTTTTCATTTTAAAAAAATTAAAACGAATAAAAAGAGGTAATTATTCTTGTGATTATTGAATAATTAGTTAATTGTCTTTACGAGTGAAAAATAAAAAATAAGCTCATTTTATAAAAATAGAACTATGAATTTGTTTTCCATTTGCAAAGACATGTTTGCAAAATGGCGATTATCGCCTCCCTAAACAGCATTACCTGTTCTAGGTTCATTGGGTATGATCTCAGCTTTTTAAAGCACCCCTTTATGAGAACGATGCAAAGCTACGTTGGAATATTTTAATATAAAACAGAAAAGTAATTTTATTAAAAAAAATAATACATTAGCTGTTCTATTTAAAAAAACTAAATTTTGAAATCAAAACGCTGGTACTTTTTTTTAATATTCGTTGTCATTCTAATTTTACTGAATGTTTTAGATTTTACCAAGCTGCTAGTTTTTAAAATGCCAAATGCTCCTTTAAACCCAGAAGGGCAGTCTATTGCTGAAGAATTAGGATATCCAAAAAACACAAAGTTGTTGGTTGTAAATAGTGATGATACAGCGGCACATCCTACTTTTATGGAAGGGGTTTTTGAAACTATGGACGCTGGTATTGTAAAATCTACCAGTGTTATTGTTCATGATCACAACGAAGAGGCTCTGAAAAAAGTAGCTAATCTCTCAAAACAAAAACCAGAATGGGGAATTGGTGTTCATTTAATGTTAACCAACGAATATCAAAACAGGTATCCTTGGAAGCCTGTTTTACCTAAAGAAACTGTGCCTTCCTTATACAATTCAATTGGCTTAGCTTGGGGAACTTTAGAAGAGGTTGAGTTATACGCTAATCCTAAAGAGGTTTTTTTAGAATTTGATGCACAAATACAAAAAGCAATGGCATTGGGAATTCAAGTTTCTCATATAGATTCTCATATGGGAGCAATGTATAGGAATTCATATTATCCTGATGCAAAGATTGATGATCTTCGAATGGCAGCTGTAAAAGTTGCAAGAAAGTATAATTTACCAATGACGGTAAATACTTTTGATAAAAATTCTCAAAAGACAATTAGGTTTATGGATAACAATCAGATGATACGTCCAGACACCTTTTTCGGATTTTATGAGTTGGAAGAAATGAATTCTCATATGTCATATGAAGGTTCTTCTCTAAAAAAATGGATGACAGCGCTAATCGTTAATTTTGTTTTTAATTTTAAGATTCCTTACACAAATAAAAGCACTGTTCTAGATGATATTCCTGTTCGAACAGAAATCATTAAAAGCGCTGTTGCAAAAATAGTGAAACCAGGATTAAATCATTTTTATATGCATGCCGCTCATGCGAAGTCTTTGGGGGGTTATGAGGTGCCAAGTGGTTTTAATCACGGATTGGGGCTAGATAAAATAGTACGTTTGGCAGATGCTCACGTTTGGTCAAGTAAGGAGATGAAAGTTTTTTTAGAAAGTGAAAATATTGTGCTAATCAATTACACTCGTCTCCAAAAAATAATGGCAAAAAGGGCAAAAGGGAATATTGGGAATTCAATCGCTACTTTTGGTAATTAAGCCCAAATAAAAAGGGTTTTGTTTAGTTGGGTTTTGGCTTTTTTCGTAGTTCTTTTTTTTGAGAGATTTTTTGTTTTACTTCTAGCCTTTTTTTTATTGAGGATTTACTCGGTTTTGTTGGTTTTCTTTTTTTTGGACGAGTAAGACCTCCTGTTAATACCTTTAAAAATCGTTTTATAGCAATTTCTTTATTTCTCTGTTGAGATCGAGATTCATCACAAAATAAAATAAGAATATTATTTTTTGTTAGTTTTGAAGATAATTTAGACTTTAAAAGAAATTTTTCTTCATCTGATAAAGAAGTTGAGTTTTCTACATCGAATTTTAATTCAATTTTAGAAGACACTTTATTTACATGTTGACCTCCAGATCCAGAACTTCTAATGCCTTTGAATTTCAGCTCTTTTAAAATATTTTCTGTATTCATATTTTATTTTTGTTCACTATGTAGTTTCTAAATCTTTTTAGTAAAAAACATAATTCAAAAAGTTTAAATCATAAATTGATTCGTTTTTTCACAGAATTTTGAAATAAATGCTATGAGTTTAAGTCAGATAAAGAATCTGAAAAAGAGTGTAAATTATTTTTTTCAGAAACAATCTTATCAATAGCTTCTGTGGCTTTTTTTAAGCGAATTTTTTTATCCCCTTTCAATATTATATAGTTCTTTTTATCCTTTTTTAGAGCAGCTTCAAAAGCATTGAACATTTCTAAGCGTAATTCTGGTCTATCCCTCAGATCGTCTTCCTCCCAAGGTGTATCAATATAGGTTAGCAAATATAAATCGTATTTATTTTTCTTTGCAGCTTCATCTAATACTTTTTCTACAAATCCGCCATAATACGTTTCAGAATACACTTTAGTTTCTAATAAATCTGTATCGCAAATTAAAAGTTTATCAGCTTGTTTTGCTAATTTATTTTCTAGTTTCATCTGCCCTATTGCAATCGGAATTAGATCTTTTTTTTCACATGTTTTACGTTCGTTATTCCATTTTTTTTGTAAATATTCTCGTGCAAATTCTGGTACCCAAACCGTATTGTAATGGCGGGCTAATTGACGGGAAAGTGTTGTTTTTCCTGTAGATTCTGGTCCGAATAAAACAATCTTTATTAGATTGATGGGGTTTTGACTAAGCTTTTTTTCCATTGAATATATCCTTGAATTGCTAAACATGTAAAAATTAAATACTGTAAAGATAACATTCCCCATCCTCTATATATATAAAGAGGAACTGTAATGATGTCTGCAAAAATCCAAAGTGTCCAGTTTTCTAATTTTTTATTTGCCATAAACCACATTGCAGTAAAAAATACTCCGGAGGTAAAAATGTCTATGTAATTAGAAGAATTTATGTCTGTTCCATATGTTTTATATACCGAATAGGTAACTATCATTGTTAAAACAAACATTGCAAATCCAATTAATTTTTCTTTGGTGTTTGTTCTTGAAATAGGAACAATATATTTATTATCCTTTTTTCTTGACCAATTCCACCATCCATAAATACTCATCACTGAATAATAAAAATTCATCATCATATCTCCCATTAATTCATCATAGAGAAAAAGATAAACAGTAATTACAGTTGCAATCAATCCAGTTGGGAAAACTAATATATTTTCTTTTTTAGCATAGACAACACTTGCGATACCAAATACAAATGCAATTGCCTCTAGAACAACTAAATGCGTTGATCTATTTTGATAGGTTTCAAAAAAAAAATCAAAAATGTGGCTCATAATCGTATCTGTCAGATTTTACAATTTTCATATGTAACAAACCTCTTTCTATAAGTTGGAACGCCTCTTTAATTTCTATACTTAAGATTTTCATAACTTCATCATAATCTCCATACACTTGGGTACTCAATGGATTCTCTAAAACTTTTAAATTGGAAGCTCTTAATTTTTTTATAAAATGAATTATTGTGGGTTCATAATCGGTATGCAAAGGGGTTAATGTTAGTTCTACAGATATATTCATAGTTATTTTTTTAATTCATTAAAAAAGCTTTCATCCTCCTCAAAAGCAGTTCCAATAACTACTAAATCTGCTCCATGTTTATATGCCATTTCTAATTGTTCTAGAGATCTAATTCCACCTCCAACAATGAGAGGAATAGTACTATCTTTTTTAACAAAACTAATAATTTCATTAGGGACAGATTCTATTGCTCCACTTCCAGCTTCAAGATAAAGTAATTGCATTCCCAAAAGTTCTCCTGCTTTTGCTGTATCAATAATGTGTTTTGTATTGTCTCTAGATAATGGTTTTGTTTGTGTTACTTTTTCTACTGCGGTTGGCTTTCCATTCTCAATCAATATATAGCCTGTAGGAATTACTTCTAAATTAGAATTCCTTAATGTAGAAGCTGCTTGCACATGTTTTCCAATTAGATACTCTGAATTATTTCCAGAAATCAAAGACAAAAACAATAATGCATCTGCTTTGTCTGAAATTTGAGTCACATCTCCAGGGAACAGCACAACTGGTAATTTAGTGAGATGTTTTACTTTATTGACTATTCTTTCTGTAACATTATCATCAACTGTGCTTCCACCAATAAAAATGTGGGTGGCGAAAGATTGGTGAACTTTTTCAAAAAAAGAAGAAACATTCTCAAGATCCATTTTTTCTGGGTCAATTAAGACTGCCAATAGTTTTTTATTTTTTGCTTTTGCCTCTAAAATGTTTTGATATATGTTCACAATTGCGAAAATATGAAGTTCATTTTATAAATTGAAATTTTCAATACAAATTCATTGATAATATCAAAAGTTTGCTGATTGGGAAGTAATTTTAGAAAGCGTAGACACATGTAAAGCCTTCAAATTCTAAAAAGTGAATAGTGTATTTTAAATTCTCTCCTTGATATCTAATTTCTCCAATAGTTTTTTTATCAGAAAATTTAAAATCTTCAATATAAATATGATGTAAGAAAAGTATTTTTTTCTTTCCGTAGATCTTATATAAACTCTCTTTTGCTCCCCAAACAATAGTTAGTTTTCTAACCAAGGCATCATGATTTGCAATGGTTTTGTATTCTTCAAACGGAGTAAATTTATGAGCTATTTTTGAAATTTTATCACGTTGTTTTTCAATATCAATTCCAACAGGAGCGTCATCTGAAATTATAATACCAGAAAAAGTAAAAGAATGTGTTATGGATATGTATTTACCATCTTTTAAATGAGGTTTTCCAAATTCATCGTATACTAAATCACGATCAGAATAACCAGCTTCTTTTAATAAATGCCGTACACTTAAAAATCCTCTTTGATGTAATTCAGATTTCATTTCATCCAATCGAGTTTGATTTTTATCTGTAAGTAAAACCTTCGTGTTTAATTCATTAAAAGATTCTTCAATCTTCCAAATTAAAATTTTAGTTTTTGTATCGATCGTTAAACTTTTGTAAAGAGGCATACTTTTTAAAATGGATGTCGTAACTTTGCAGTTCGAAAAAATTAGATTATAAATATACAAAATATGAGTACTAAAACAGCTACATACATACCATTTAAAGTTAAAGATATTTCTTTAGCTGATTGGGGAAGAAAAGAAATTAACTTGGCAGAAGCGGAAATGCCTGGTTTAATGAGTCTTAGAGAGGAGTATGGTGATTCTAAACCATTAAAAGGAGCTAGAATTGCAGGATGTTTGCACATGACAATTCAAACAGCGGTCTTAATTGAAACATTACAAGTTTTAGGAGCAGAAGTTACTTGGAGCTCTTGTAATATTTTTTCTACACAAGACCAAGCGGCGGCTGCAATTGCTGCTGCAGGAACAGCTGTGTATGCATGGAAAGATATGACTGAAGAAGAATTTGATTGGTGTATAGAACAAACATTATTTTTTGGAGAAGATAAAAAGCCACTAAATTTAATTTTAGATGACGGTGGAGATTTAACAAACATGGTTTTAGATCGTTATCCAGAATTAGCTGCAGGAATCAATGGTTTATCAGAAGAAACTACAACTGGAGTTCACAGACTGTATGACAGAGTTAAGGCGGGGACTTTACCAATGCCAGCTATTAATGTAAATGATTCTGTTACAAAATCTAAATTTGATAATAAATACGGATGTAAAGAATCCGCAGTAGATGCAATTCGCAGGGCAACAGATATTATGTTGGCTGGTAAACGGGTAACTGTTTGTGGGTATGGTGATGTTGGAAAAGGCACGGCTGCATCTTTTAAAGGAGCCGGAGCCATTGTTACTGTCACGGAAATCGATCCTATTTGCGCGTTACAGGCTGCAATGGATGGTTTTGAAGTGAAGAGGTTAGAAACTGTTGTTGGTAATTCTGATATTGTTATTACAACTACTGGAAATAAAGATATTATTCAAGGCACTCATTTCGAAGCTATGAAAGACAAAGTAATTGTTTGTAATATTGGACATTTTGACAACGAAATTGATATGGCTTGGTTAAATAAAAACCACGGACACACAAAAGATACCATCAAACCTCAAGTTGATAAATACAATATTGCTGGAAAAGATATCATTGTTTTAGCGGAGGGACGTTTGGTAAATTTAGGATGTGCAACAGGTCATCCAAGTTTTGTAATGTCTAATTCATTTACAAACCAAACTTTGGCACAATTAGAGTTATGGAACAACAAAGATGCTTACAAAAACCAGGTATATATGTTGCCTAAACATCTAGATGAAAAAGTAGCAAAATTACACTTAGCCAAAATAGGAGTAGAGCTTACAGAATTACGCAAAGACCAAGCAGATTATATTGGTGTTTCACAATCGGGACCATTTAAGCCAGAACATTATAGATATTAATGTAAAAATTTAATTTTTCATAAACATGTACCCTTGCCAAAAGCAAGGGTATTTTTTTTGACTCAACTTAAATTTGTTTAAATATTAGAACAAACACTCTTTGTTAAAAATCTCACAAAAATGTTAAAAATTTATTAATTTTTTTTTTGTAACTTTATTTTTTTTAATACAAATTGCCAATAAAAAATTTCATAAACTTTATGAATAACAGACTATTACTAACCATATCATTTATATTATTTTTTTATATAAACAATATTTCCGCTCAAAATTGTACTGTGAATGCAGGTGTAGATTCAACAATTTGCGAAACAGAAACACTAACATTAAATGGTGTTTTGGGTGGGCAAATTTCTTCCTCTCTTTGGGTTCAGACTGCAGGACCATCAGTAATTATTCAGAACCCCTCAACTCCAGTTACAGATGTTATTGGGATAGTTGGCGGCAATACCTATACTTTTAAACTAACAGCAGTATGTGCAGATACAATAGATGCAAATTCACAATCTATAACGATTACAGTTAATCCAATACCAATTGCTGACGCTGGTCAGGATATTGATGGTTGTCCAGGAACGTATAATCTAAGTGCGAATTCATTTGACCCTAGTTTAAAAGATGTTATTGGATACTGGATGATACTTGGTAGTAATCAGGCAGGAGTCACTATAGCTGATAACTCCTCTCCAACATCTTCCATAACATTATCTGACACAAGTGTTGGTTCAACCACCTTGCGCTGGACTATTGAAAATAATAATACATCTTGCATTACTGAAGACGAACTGGTAGTTACAAACTTTGGTGGAGAACCAATTGCCATAGCCGGTAATGACAAAACCCTTTCAAATTGTTATACAACAACAACAAGTACTCAATTAAATGCTTCTATTGGAGGGGATGGAACGGGATCACAAATAGGAGTTTGGTCTTTTGTTTCTGGGCCCAATGTACCAAATATTGTAGATGTTAATGATCAAAATACCCGTGTAAACGGTTTGATAGAGGGGACATACGTTTTTCGTTGGACTGTTACTGGACCATGTGCTAGTGGAAAAGATGAAGTAACTATTACAGTACCTCCAGCAACCCAAGATATTACAGATGCCGTTGTCAATAGAAGAAATATAAGGTTTTGTGACCCAACCATTACTACAGCTGTCTTAAAAGGAAACGTTCCTCAATTTGCGGGTGAGACTGTTCTATGGACGCAAGTAGGTGGGCCTTCATTACCTTCTGGTTCAATTGTAAGTCCTAACAGTCCAACAACACAAGTAATTAATTTAGATGGTTCATCTCCCAAGACCTACTCATTTAGATATACTATTATTGGAGGATCTACGAATTCTAACTGTACCTCACGAAGCGAAACAAAAATACATTTTAACGAACCATCCGTCACTATTGAGGTAAATTCAGGGAGTGATATGATTTTAAATTTAGACCAAACTGTTGTAAATGTTCCTTACACAATCACGGGAGGGAATAGAACCCGTTATGAAATTATTTCAGCACCAGATCCATCAGGTCTTGTGTCTCTTAGAAATGCAGGTCAATCTCCTTTAAGGTTAGATTTGAATGCAGGTGCAGGTGTCTACACTTTAAGAATGGTTAGAGATTCTCAGGGGCAGGTACTTTCTGGCTGTAATTTAGCATCTGACGAAATAAACATCACTGTTTCTTTATCTCCAACTCAAGCAAATGCAGGTTCAGATTCGGTTTTAGACTGTGGTCAGACATCTACTTCTCTTGCAGGAAACCCTCCATCAGTTGGAGTTGCAACATGGTCTCAAGTGAGTGGTCCTAGCACAGCGATTATTTCAGATATAAATATTCCTAACCCAACAGTTACTAATTTAATACCCGGAGAGTATATTTTTAGATACTTAATTTATGCGGGTCCGAATTCTACTGTCTCATCCTCAGATACTAAAGTAACTTATGCTACACCACCAGTTGCAAATGCAGGTCCAGATGAATCTATATGTGCAGGGACCTATCAATTGCAAGGAAATGCTCTAAGTCCAGGTCAATCAGGTGTTTGGACTGTAAGTCCAAATACAGGAGTTAGCTTCCTTGATGATACTCTCTATAACACCTCTGTCTCTGGATTACAAAAAAATCAATCTTACACCTTTACTTGGACAATTAGTACAATTAAATGTGGAGATGATGCCGATGATGTATTAATTGACACAAAAGTTATTGAAGCTCCCTCTAGAGCCGATGCAGGTGCAGATATATGTCTAAATACAGGAACTTCTTCGCTTACCTTAACAGCAATAGAAACAGAAACACCTTTTCGGGGTTCTGGAGAGTGGACTTTTGTCTCAGGTCCAACGACACCAGTAATAACATCTACAGGAGATTTTACTGCAGAAGTAACCAATATTACTTCCGATGGGGATTATGAATTTAAGTGGACTGTTGACGCGCTGTTCTGTTCGGCTACAACAGAAGATAATATAATAGTCTCTATTGCTTCAGATACAAGTTTAAATATAGATGCAGGACCTGATCAAACAATTTGTGGAACTCAAATTGTAATGAGTGCAAATACTCCGGCATCTGGGCTTACAGGTAAATGGGAACAGGTTTCTGGTAATGCTGGATGGAGCGTTGATGATATTACCAGTCCCAATGCAGTTTTTACAAATTTGTATGATGGGAATTATGTTTTTCAGTGGATAGTTTCTAAAGGAACTTGTGAATCTTCTTCTGATGATGTTGCTGTTTCAATTAACGGAGCACCTACACCGGCATCAGCTGGACCAATAGCAGATATCTGTAATGGATCTTCATTAATATTAACGGGTAATGTAATTGTTGACGGAACTGGAACTTGGACGGTAGTCTCAGGTCCAAATAATCCTACAATTGTTGATGTGAATAATCCAACTTCAGAGGTTACAAATTTGGTTACGGGTTTATACGAGTTTAAATGGACAAGTAGAAAAGGGTTTAATTGTCCAAATTCTGAAGCTACTACAACTGCTCAAGTTGTTGCTCAAATTAACTTAGATGGAAAAGACCAAGATTTATGTGCAGCTTCTCAAGTATTGTTAGAGGCTAACCCTGGTTCTATTGGTGTTTGGACGCAAACAGCTCCCATAAATACCGCAGTTATTTCTTTAACAACAACTTCAGACAATACTGCAATTGCAGAGCTTGACCCTTTGCTTACAGATACTTATATTTTTACGTTTACCGCAGGAACCACTTGTACGAGTTCAGATTCACTTGAGATAAAGAATACAAAATTGCCAGATACTCCTTTTGCAGGTGCAGATCAACAAATTTGTACAGATACATCAACAAGTGTTGTTATGGCTGCTACAGGAGAGCCAGGGAATTGGATTTTTGTAAGTGGCCCAAATACACCAACAATTTCAAATGATACTGATAAAAATGCGACAATTTCAAATCTTATTCAAGGGTTATATATTTATGAGTGGAATGTAGGAACTGCTCCATGTACGGAGTTAAAAGACGTGGTTAGAATTAATGTTTATGACACACCATCTACTGCCGATGCTGGACCTGATCAATCTGGAGGAACTGCCGCATGTCAGGTCTTACCTCAGTTAGATGCCGTGGTACCTACAACGGGTATTGGTACTTGGACATTAACTTCAGATCCATCAGGAGGAACAGGTATTGTAATTGACAGTCCAAATGATCCTAAGTCTACTTTAACAGTAAATAGTCCTTTTACACTTCCTTTAGGAAGTTACGAATTTACTTGGACAGTTTCGAATGGTAATCCTGTATGTTCAGATTCAGTAGACACTGTTATCCTAGAATTTAATGAGCCCCCAGCTACAGATGCAAATGCAGGCCCAGATCAAGAACTCTGTGACACCGATTCAACCACCTTATTTGGCAATACAGTGAGTGTTGGAACAGGAACTTGGACACAAGAATCTGGTCCTAATACAGCAGTAATTGGAAATCAATTTGCTGCTGAAACACCAATTTCAGGCTTAATTGCTGGAACGTATGTTTTTCGCTGGACTATTGATAGCGGAGGATGTAGTACCACAGATACTGTTCAGATAGAAATTTATGATGATTCTTCAATTTCAGTCATCAATGCAGGGCCTGATCAAACGGTAGGTCAGTTTGATAATATATTAATGAGCGGAACAGATGTGTCTCCTCAAGTTGGGGAATGGATATTTAAAAATGGTCCTTCCACACCTGTTATTGTTGATAAAAATGACCCAAATACTCAAATTACAGCAGTGATACCTGGTACCTATGAATTTACTTGGAATGTTGCTTTTGGCGTTTGTCCTCCAAAGGAGGATACTGTGATTATAAATGTTGTGGGAGTTACTGATATTTCAGTAAATAAGTCTGTAAATATTCAAAGTCCCATAGTAGGCTCTGATGTAACATACACTATTTTAATTGAGAATTTAGGAATAAATAATGCCACAGGAGTGGTAATATCTGATCAATTGCCTGTTGGAATTTCTGTTGTTTCGGGAACCGTTAGTAATAACGGGGTACTAAACCCAGGAAACAGAACTATTGTATGGTCAAATTTAGATATCAATACAGCTAGTTCAATTGCGTTGACATATCAAGCCAAGGTTCATGATCCAAGTGGTGTTGCTAACGAATATACCAATACTGCGGAATTAACATCATTGAATGAGATTGATGACAATTCAAGTAATAACGAAGATACTGTTATTCTAACTCCAATATCAGTAGTAGATGTTGTATTAACCAAGGTAGTTAATAATCCATCTCCAAATGAAGGGGAGAATATTTTCTTTAAAATCACTGTTAAAAATAATTCACTGAGTTCAATTACAAACACTGTAATAACAGATGTGCTTCCAGCTGGTTTAACCTACGTAAATGCTACTGCTACAAAACCTGGCTGGAATTACCCTAATTGGGACGTTGGAACCATGCTTCCAGGAGAAATGGAAGAGTTAATTTTAGAAGTTTCTGTGGATCAAGGCACGGCAGGTCAATCTATTACGAATGTCATAACCAATAATCAAGACCAACAAGATAAGAACTTAACATTAGATGATGATAATGAAACAATTGTTGTTACCAATACAAATTTAGTTACCAAAAAAACAGTTCAAAAACAGCTTGTTGCTGAGGGAGAAACCATATGGTTTACTATTAATGTTAAGAATGAGGGGCCTGGTTTAGCTACAAATGTCTCTTTGATAGACAATTTACCTTCAGGCTTAACTTATGTGGTAGATGTTGTTAGTCAGGGAGTTTATAATAATGGTAGTGGTGAATGGAACATTGGAGATATTAGGAATGGAGATGAAGCGTCTTTAAGGATATTTGCAAAAGTTAACTCTGGAACACAGGGGCAAAAAATTACAAATATTACCACTGCAGCAACTGGAGATCAAACAGATCTTATTACGGCTGGAGATGATTTAAAAGCCAGTGTCTATGTAAATTCATTTACAGATATTGTTGTAACAAAAGTTGCAGATAATTTGACACCTAATGTTGGAGATATTGTTACCTATACTATTACTGTGACAAATGCAGGGAATATAGATGTTACCAATCTAACATTAACAGATAATTTACCATCGGGCTTAACTCACATTTCAGGAAATACATCTGTAGGGACATGGACAGACCCGGATTGGTTTGTCGCAGTCATTCAACCTGGGGTTACCGAGGTTTTAACATTACAAACACTAGTAGGTCCAGGGACAGAGGGTCAAGCATTGACAAATTATGTAACTCATCAACAAGATCAATTTGATTTAAATCAAATTGCAGATGATCTTGAAGAGACTGTAAATGTTACATTATCTGACCTGGTTACAGTTAAAACTGTTGATAATAATTTATCTAATGAAGGTGATAGCGTTATTTACACAATTACAGTAACGAATAATGGAACAAGCGATGCAACAAATGTTAGCTTAACAGATAATTTACCAAATGGGATAACCTATGTAAGTGACGATGCTGGAGGGCTTTATAATAATGGTTCAGGAATTTGGAATATTGGAACTATACCTTCGGGTGGGAAAGCAGTGCTTAATATTTCTGCCACTGTAAATGTTGGAACCGCTGGAACAAAAATTACAAACACAACTACAGCAGCAACTGGAGACCAATCCGATCCGGGTAGTATAGGTGATATTTTAAGTGCAGACCTATACATAAGTAATGGAACTGATATTGTTTTAAGAAAACTTGTAAATGATAATACTCCAAATGAAGGAGATGCAATTCTCTATGAAATATCGGTAACAAATAATGGATCAATTAATGCCACAAATCTTGTTATTACAGATGTTTTAGATCCAGGTTTAGTTCATATTGGAGGTGTTCCCTCAGAGGGTGTTTGGACCTATCCTAATTGGAATATCGGGACATTAAATCCTGGAGTGACAGAAAATTTACTTTTACAAGTTTATGTAGCAAATGGTACAGCAGGGCAAACTCTTGTTAATACAATTAGTAATAGTCAAGATCAATTAGACCTAAATATAATAACGGATGATTTAACGGAATCAGTAACGGTAAACTCATCAGATTTAATAACGGTAAAAACTGTTGATAATAGTACCCCTGGCCAAGGAGATACAATTACATATTCTATTTCGGTAACAAACAATGGTCCAAATGATGCTACAAGAGTATCGTTGATAGATCAATTACCTGTTGGTGTTACCTATTTAAGTGATGACTCTGGAGGATTTTATAATTCTGGATCAGGTATTTGGTTCATTGGTAATCTTGCCAATGGAGCAACAGAAAATCTAAATATTGTAGCTAGTGTTAATACTGGCACAGCAGGTTCTACAATTATAAATACAACAACAATTGCTGTATCAGACCAAACAGACCCTTCAACAAATGGAGACATATTAGAAGCTCCTATATTTGTAGATAATGCAACTGATATTGTCTTGTCAAAAACTGTCGATAATTCAACTCCTAATGAGGGAGATCGGATATCATATACCATTACAGTAACCAATAATGGTCCTATTGAAGCCACAAATGTCTTGATAGAAGATGTGATACCAACAGGGTTATCTTATTTGTCTAGTTTTACCACAAATGGAACTTATTCCAATCCAAATTGGACTATAAGCTCTCTGCCAGTAGGAACTACTGAAACTCTTTCTTTGAACGTTCTTGTTTTAGGAGGTACATCCGGACAAAGCCTCACAAATACAATTATAAATAGCCAAGATCAGTTTGACAATAATCTAACAGTAGATGACAATGATGAAACAATACGAGTAACATCCGTTGATTTAGTTACAGTAAAAACTGTTGATAACTCAAACCCTGCGGAGGGTGATACTATTGTATATACATTATCAGTAACTAACAATGGTCCAGACCAGGCAACGAATGTAATGCTTGTTGACAATCTGCCTGCTGGCGTTACTTACGTAAGTGATGATTCTTCAGGTAATTACAACACCGCTACTGGAGAGTGGCAAGTACCTTCTATAAAAAGCGGTAGTAATATATTATTAAATATTACAGCCACTGTTGATGCTGGCACATCAGATAGTTTTATCACAAATTTTACTACTGCCGCTCAATCTGATCAGTCCGATAATTCTACTATTGGTGATATTCTTGAGGCAACACTTCATGTAGATAATCAAACAGATATTGTCTTAACAAAAACTGTTGATAATTCAAACCCTGTTGAAAATGAAACCATAGTATACACGATATCTGTATCGAATAATGGTCCTGATGAAGCTACAAGTTTAAAAATTACAGATGTTCTACCAACTGGATTGACAGAAATATCAGCAACTCCATCGGTTGGTTTTTGGAATAATTCTGTCTGGAATATTGGTAGATTGTCTAGTGGAGCAAGCGCCACTCTCTCATTAAGTGCCTCTGTAGATTCAGGAACTGCAGGAATGAGTTTAACCAATACAATTAGCAATACTCAAGATCAATTAGATTCAAATATAACTCCCGATGATGATAGCGAAACAGTTATTGTAGCTTCAGCAGACTTAACAACAATAAAGTCTGTAGATAATTCAACACCCAACGAAGGGGATACAGTTTCTTATACAATCACGGTAAACAACAATGGACCAAATGATGCAACAGGAGTTTCATTAATTGATAATTTACCCAACGGAGTTACTTATTTAAGTGATAATTCAGGAGGTACATACAACAATGGATCAGGTGAATGGAATTTGGGTAATCTAAGCAACGGAGCAGTAGCATCTTTAGTAATACAAGCGACTGTCAATTCTGGAGCTGCAGGGACTACAATAACAAACAATACAACTGCCGCTGTTGGAAGCCAAACAGATTTAACAACTAATGGAGATGTTTTAGAGGCACAAATTTTTGTTGATAACTCTACTGATATTGTACTCTCAAAAACGGCTAATAATGCAAATCCAAATGAAGGCGATGAGGTAATTTATACAATAACAGTTTCCAATAGAGGAGCCATTTCAGCAACTAATTTAGTCGTTACAGATCTATTGCCTTCTGGATTGACTTATGTCTCAGGCCTGCCTTCAACAGGATTATGGATTTCACCTTCATGGAGTATAAATACCTTGCCAGCTGGTGATTCAGAATCTCTTGTTGTTGTTGCAAAAGTAAATAATGGAACTGCCGGACAAACTTTAACGAATACAATTAGCAATACACAAGATCAGCTCGATACAAATCAAACTCCTGACGATCTTGAAGAAACAATTACAGTTAGCTCCTCAGATTTGAGAACCGTTAAAACTGTAAATGATTCAGCCCCTTCAGTAGGAGATACAATCGTTTATACAATTACTGTATCAAATAATGGCTTAAGTGATGCAACTGGAGTTTCACTCATAGATAATTTACCATATGGCGTTACATATGTTAGCGACGATAGTGCTGGAGATTTTAATCAATCTTCAGGAATTTGGAACATAGGAGATTTGGCAAATCAAGATGTTGTTTCCCTAAATATTACAGCATCAATTGATGCTTCTAGTGCTGGAAAGACAATTACAAATACTACTTCAGCAGCCACAGCAGATCAAGCAGATCCTAATGCAAATGGAGACCAATTAGATGCAGTCATTTTTGTAGACAACAAAACTGATATTGTTTTAAGTAAAGTAGCTAATAGTTTAACTCCAAATGAAGGTGAAAATGTTATTTTCACAATCCAAGTGACTAATAACAGTAATATAACTGCTACAAATTTAATAATACAAGATATCCTTCCTGCAGGGCTTACATACATATCTGGAACACCTTCAAAAGGTATCTGGAACAACCCTAATTGGACTATAAACTCTTTAAATCCCGGTGTCACATCAACGTTATTGCTAACTGTAAAAGTAGATTCTGGAACTGCTGGTCAGAGCTTAACAAATACGATCAGTAACACCCAAGATCAATTAGATTCTAATGCAACAGCAGACGACTCTGATGAGACAATTGTTATTTCTTCATCTGATCTAGTTACTGTGAAGTCTGTAGACATATCAACACCAAATGAAGGAGATACCATAACCTATTCAATCACTGTCACAAATAATGGGAAAAGCAACGCAACTGGCGTGTCTTTAATTGATAAACTTCCTGTAGGAGTTACTTATGTTTCTGATGATGCTGGTGGAGATTATAATTCAAATACAGGTCTATGGAATATCGGTGGTCTACTAAATGGAACCTCAAGAATACTTCATATTCAAGCAACAGTTAATGCGAATACAAGTGGTAAAACCATTACCAACACTACAAGTACTGCACTTGCAGATCAAGCAGATCCATCGAGTTCAGGAGATATTCTAAGCGCTCCAATTTTTATAAATAACGAAACAGATATTGTTTTAACCAAAGTTGCAAACAATTTAACACCTAATGAAGGAGATACTGTTATCTACACCGTAACGGTTGAGAATAAAGGACCAAATACAGCTACGAATTTGGAAATAACAGATGTTTTACCAGTTGGTTTAACATATGTGTCTGCAATACCAACTACCGGGAATTGGGATGGGTCTTTATGGTCTATGCCAAATTTGATATCTGGACAAACAGAGAGAATTTTTATAACAGTAACTGTAGATATTGGAACATCGGGTCAGATTTTAAGAAATACAATTAGCAATACACAAGATCAGCTAGATACAAATGCTACATTAGATGATTTAGAAGAAACGATTGTTGTCAAAGCAGCAAATTTAGTTACAATAAAATCGGTAGATAATTCAACACCAACAGAGGGGGATACTATAACCTATTCAATTACAGTTTCGAATAACGGACCTAGTGATGCAACCAATATTAGTTTAGTAGACAACTTACCAAATGGAGTTACTTATGTAAGTGATAATTCTGGAGGAGCTTATAATAATGGATCAGGAATATGGACCCTAGGAAATATTGCTAATGGAGCTTCCACGAGCATACAAATTCAAGCAACTGTAGATCCTGGTACTTCAGGAACTACCATAACTAATAAAACAAGTTCAGCGAATGGTTTAGAATCAGATCCAACTACTATTGGAGATATTTTAGAGGCACCAATATTTGTAAATAATACCACTGATATTGTTTTAACTAAAGTGGTGGATAACGCAATACCAAATGAAGGGGATGAAATTTATTTTACTATAACAGTAGAAAATAAAGGGCCAATTGATGCCTCAAATTTAATAATAGAAGATATCCTTCCATCAGGATTAACCTATGTGTCAGGGGTCGCTTCAGAAGGTATTTGGACATATCCTGAATGGAATTTACAAAGATTAGATGCAGGAGTTGCTGAAACATTATTACTTAAAGTTTCAGTTGATTCTGGAACATCAGGAAACTCAATAATAAATTCAATTAGGAATACTCAAGATCAATTTGATGCCAATATAACAATTGATGATGATACCGAAATTATAAATGTAACATCGTCAGATTTAGTAACAGTAAAAACTGTAAACAATACAATTCCATCAGAAGGAGAAGTAGTAGTTTATTCAATAGCAGTTACAAACAATGGGCCCAATAATGCTACCAATGTAAGTTTAGAAGATCATTTGCCTAATGGATTAACCTATATTAATGATGATGCTCTTGGAAATTATAACTTTGGATCAGGAATATGGAATGTAGGTGATATTCAAAGCAATTCAACAGTAACGCTTAAAATTGAAGCTCAAGTTGATTTTGGAACAGCAGGAACAACGATTACAAACATAACCACTGCTGCCACTGGAGATCAAACAGATCCAACAAATATAGGAGATATTTTGGATGCCTCTATCTATATAGAGAATGAAACAGATATTGTTTTAACCAAAACGGTGAATTCTAATTTACCAGATGAGGGCGATGAGATTGTGTATACTATTACAGTGACAAATAATGGCCCTATAAGAGCCACAAATCTTTCGATATCAGATGTATTGCCAACAGGTCTAACATATGTTTCTGGAGTAGCTAGTTTTGGTATTTGGTCTTTTCCAGACTGGACAATAAGTGATCTTGATATTGGAGCAACAGAAACTTTATTGGTAACTGCTCTAGTAGATTCAGGAACCGCAGGTCAGAGTCTTACCAACACGATAAGCAATAGCCAAGATCAGTTGGATACAAATACCACATTGGATGATGCTAGTGAGACCATTACCGTCTCTTCTTCAGATCTAGTAACCGTAAAGAGTGTTGATACTACTACACCAAGCGAGGGAGATACAATTTCTTATACAATCACGGTAACAAACAACGGTCCTAATAACGCGACCAATGTAAGTTTGGTAGATATCTTACCCAACGGAGTTACCTATCAAAGTGATAATT
>Ga0189288_10212_pt1 | contig 40183 bp, 35 predicted proteins | sample UW105minimetaG_FD_130316 | JGI IMG/M metagenome (GOLD analysis project Ga0189288, IMG submission 130316) | Marine microbial communities from the Costa Rica Dome - UW105 mini metaG | ecosystem: Environmental > Aquatic > Marine > Oceanic > Photic zone | place: Costa Rica: the Eastern Pacific...
ACAGCTTCGATCAGCTGCAATTGACGCAGTTCCTGAGTGTCTAGCTGTCCACGAATGGGTTCGAGATGGTCAAGGCTGGTGCGGCAGATGTTCAGAGCCGCACGGAATTTGCGCAGAACCGTGGCCTGCACGGACGTTGGTACTGACAGCTCAAGGTCTGGCCTGATCGGTCGATCGCCGTAGTACTCAAGTTCGAGGCTCTGGATCAACAGGGCCGATTCATAGCCACGATCAAGGTCGCTGTTCAGATCGCGAGATTTGGCCTGACCGAAGGTGTTGATCCAGTTGCGGATTGGCATGACCGAGTAGAGCGTGGATCAGCGTGAAAAGACCCACCAGGTGGCCATTGGGATGATGGTGCCAACTACCAGCAGAACGACAACCCAAACAAAAGCATTGCTCTCCTTCGTTTCCTCGGCGGTGGGGACATTGGTGGGGAGTGTGGTGCGCTCCAGCTCAACTGGGGGACCAGGATCAGCGCCCCCAGCGAGCACGACTTCAAGCCGAGTGATTGCATCCAGACTGGCCTGCCGGTAACGATCACCGTCCCTGAGGGGCTGGGTCATCGTGGTTCGGGCTGTGCTGCGGAGGAGATCGGTTGGGATCCGATCAGACAGCAATGGATCGGCCACAACTGCTGCCTGCTTATTGTTCGCTTCAATCAGAAACAAGAGACGAGGGACTGCATTGCGGTCGTCGGACCACCGCGTGATCAGGTCTTCTCCGAATTGATTGAGGCTCAAGCCGTAGTCGAGACGGCGGAGTGTCACCAGGCGGGCATCGAGCCGCTGAGCGTTGAGTTGCTCAAGGCGGGCAGCAATATCGGAGCGGCTTGAGCGGCTGAGTACATCAGCGCTATCAATCACGCTTTCATTCGGAGCTGTGGCTGAGAAGTCGAGCGGCGAGACTGCAACCGCGGCTGGCACAAGCAGTATCAGGCTGAGGCAAGTTGCCATCAAACCGGCAACGATCGATCGAATCCGCAGCATCGTTTTTGGTAAGCGTTATGAGCAGTCTGCCTTTAGCCGGCAAGGCTGTCGCGGTTGAGAGCCATGATGGCCTCAACGATCGAAGAAGCGCGACCGGAAGGGAGCGTCATCATCGTGCAAAGCAACTCAAGAAACGTGCTTTCTTCCTCTGCAACGACCTTGTCGGCATGCACCAGTTGAGCTGCTAGTGCCAAGGCTGTTTCCTGCTGGCTCGTGGACAGCGCCGGTAGAGCCGTATTGACCAACTGATTCAATCCCTCCTGACGCAACAGCGTCAACAAACGGTCAAAAAGGTCTCCCATCTCCGCCTCGGAGCGGGTGCAGTAAGGCGTGCGGAACTCGAGCTGACGTCGCAGCGCATGCGCTTCGTCCTTGCCCAGCACTCCATCACAGGCAACAGCACCCAGAGCGACGGCGGCAAACGCTTCGGCGGAGTCCATGGTCCCTGGTGCATTCACCACTATTTGAGCAAGAGTGACTCGATCTGCCACCCCCAACCTTCTCCATGCCCTTTGGTGCCAGTGTCAGCCTTTCGTCGGGCGTGCTTTTACTTCTGCTCGCCATTGGCAATGGCCTGAGCGCACCTTCGATCAATCCCAGTCTGCAGAGGGCGGAGGTGTTGGCTGCGATGGCAGCCGTTGGCTTAATGCTGGTCGCGGTGCTCTGGACCAGGGCCCAACCTCTTGCACCTGATGCGGTTGACCTTGGCGGAACTCAAGGTTTGCGGATGGAGCTGGGATTGAATGATGCGACCCGCACCGAGCTCGCCTGGGGCAGTCACCTACTGCTGACTGCCACCTCCGCGGCCACAATTTTGGTGGCCTGGGATGAACGTGTAGTGCTCCGACGTGGTTTGGTGCCGCCCTTGCCAGAAGGGGATTCCTCCTCGTCGTCCCCACCCAGCGAAACGTTCTCACCTGGAGCCATCTGTGAACGCTCCCGCAACCAGGGACAACTGGTTTCCCTTGTCAAAACTGCCCTCTACCCCGGAAGCAGCGAATTCGATCCGGTTCTGCCTGGACTACCTGCGGTCATGGTGCATCCCCTAGGGGAGCGGGGTTGGGTTGTGCTTGGGGGTTGGTCGGAACGTTGTTTCAGTCGTTCCGATGAACGCTGGTTTTCCGGTTGGTGTGAACGACTCAGAATGACACTGGAGACGAACGACGTTTTGCCTGTCCAAGCGGACGCTCCTGCTCCTCCTGGATGTTGAGCTCGGATTGCACTGTGCCGCCGGGTGAGCTGAAGATCACAGTGCCTTTGTCTCCAACAGTGCCGTCCAGACGATCACTTCGCGTGATCTGTTGATTGGATGGGCGCTCGACCACCACATTGCCTCGTGCGGAGACGCGGTTTGAGGTCCAGTCCCAACTGCATTGGTTTGCTTTCAGCGTCTCTCCAGGCTGGTTCATTTGGCAGGCGCTAAGCACAGTCACAGTTGTTTGGCCCATATCGATGCGGAAGCCATCTCCTTGGAGCCGAGACTCCTTCATGGTTGCGTTGAATGGTTTTCGACTGATCAGGGCGTCCTTGGCGAAGTCCCAGGTTGTAGTGGCGGCCTCCAGTTGGCCTTCACGGTCGGGCGCCAACACGCGAACCGGTCCGATCAGATCGATTAATCCTTCAACCGTATTGCCTTTCAAACGTTCAGCATGCAGCTGCTGGAGAGTCTTGTGCCCTTCGCCGCGGCGTTGACCGAGCACGGGTCCACGGGCCTGGAGATCCCCATCCGCCAGGTTCCACTCAGCTTCTCCACTCCGAACCACAACATCGGCATGGCGACCTGCTCTCTGGCCCTGTGGCTCTGTCCAGCGTTCGAGTTGGACGTTGCCGAGCAGTGTGAGGTCTTCCGTTAGCTGATGCAAGCGAGCTTTGCTGGCCTTGATCCGAGACATTGGATCAATCGCTTCAGGACGTTGCTCCATGACCAGTAACGAAGCAGCGGGAGTCCAGCGCAAGCGATCCCCTTTGATCAGCACTTTCTGGCCTTGTAATTGCTGGAGATTCACATTGCCTTCAAGCAGCACGAGCTCGCCGTCATTGACGACGGTGGCGCGGTTAGCGCTGATTCGGAAGGTTTCCTGTCCATCGCGGTAGAGAGTCCCCTCTGGACGGCTGGCTCGCACGAGTCTTCTGCTGAATTCGTAACGGGCCTCAGGACTAGTCAAATCCCAGTCACGTTGGCCATTGGGACGTTTCTGACGTAACTCGAGCGATCGAAAGACAAAGGGCGGTGCGTCAGGTAATGAGGCGCGATCTGCTCCTTCGCAACCGAAAAGGACAGTGGCAAGGCATAGGGCGCCGAGCGTGAACCGTTTGTTCCGGCGGTGCGTCAAAGGGGAGTCTCCAGTTCGAGGCGCTGCATCACCGGGTTTGGTTTAGGAAGGGACTGATGGCTCGCAAGCTTCCCCCAAACAAGGGAATCATTCCAATTCTCGGGCATGCCATCCTGGCCGAGCTGTTCCAGAATTCGAAGACTCAGGTCAGGCACTAAAGGGTTTAGCAGCAGTCCTACGATCCGGCAGCATTCCAATACGGCATACAGATCTGAACCGACGACCGATTCATTGCCGTCCTGCTTCATCAGACTCCAAGGAGCACGTTCATTCAGATAGCCATTGGCCTGAATCGCAAGCTGAAGAACTGATTCAGAAGCATGCTGGAAAGCCATTAATGGCATGGCAGCACGTGTCTCTGAAATTGCTTTTTCGGCCTGGAGTCGCAAGGGATGATCAGCGGTTGTAGCGCTGCCTGAAGGTGGAACGGCGTCGTTGAACCACTTTCGAGCCATTGATGCAGTGCGATTGAGAAGATTGCCGATTGTGTTGGCTAAATCGTTATTGACTAAATCGGTGAATCGCTGTTGTTGAAAATCGCCATCATCACCGAACTGAATATCTCGCAAGAGGTACCAACGCACAGCATCGGAACCACAGCGTTCCAAGAGCAGCTCGGGATCAAGAACGTTTCCTAGAGATTTGCCCATCTTCTGGCCTTCTCGGGTGAGAAAACCATGGCCAAATACTTTCTTGGGTAATGGCAACCCTGCCGACATCAGCATCGCTGGCCAGTAGACAGCGTGAAAACGAAGGATGTCTTTTCCGATCACCTGCATCTGTGCAGGCCAGCCAACATCGGTAAGGCGATCCAGGTTGATGTCACCACCGTCGTCGAGAAGAGCCGTGAGATAGCCGAGCAATGCATCAAACCAGACGTAGAAGGTATGTCCGGAATGTCCAGGCACCGGCAGTCCCCATGACACGTTCACGCGCGATATGGAGAAATCACGCAGGCCGCCAGCCACAAAATTCTGAATCTCTTTGCGGCGGTTGGCCGGAGCAATGAAGTCTGGTTCGTTGATGAGTTGTTCGATCCGTTCTTGAAAATTGGAGAGACGGAAAAACAGGTTTTCCTCATCACGCCACTCCAGAGGTTTCTGGTGAATTGGGCAGATCGGATCATTGGCTTCAGCGGGATCATCTTTGAACTCTTCGCATCCCACGCAGTACCAGCCGGTCTGGCGGCCGATTCGAATATCACCGTTGGCTTCGCAACGCCGGAAAAAATCTTGCACTAAGGGCAAGTGTCTGTCAGCGGTTGTGCGAACGAATCGATCGTTGCTGATGCCCCAGCGATGCCACAAAGACCGATAGCTTTGCGTGATTCGATCACAGTGTTCCTGTGGGCTGACATCGCGATCTGCAGCTGTGCGCTGAATCTTCTGGCCATGCTCATCAACGCCAGTGATAAAGATCACATCGCGCCCTTCAAGGCGTTGGAAACGGGCCAGCGCATCGCAAGCGAGCGTTGTGTAGGCGCTACCGAGATGAGGTTTGTCGTTGACGTAATAGAGAGGGGTCGTGAGGCTGTAAGTCATCTCTCCGACGTCTGCTCCTGACAATGCCTCTCCACTCTGGGGGTCGGGCTGGTGGCGATGGATCCTAACGACCTCCGCTGACGCGTATCCGTCAGCGCAATGCCTTGTCGTTGAGTTCTGCCTCCAAGCTCGCGTCTTGGATTGCGATTGGATCGGTTGCCCACCCGCTGCTTTCAGGGTCGTTGGGATGGTGACAGAGGGGACGTCGTTCTCGTCTGATTGGAACCAGGGGAATGGATCTGGTGCTTTTCCGTTTTGGTGATCGCTCTGAGGGGGAACGATCGTTAGGTCGATCAATGCCTCCAACGATGGATGCTTGCATTCGTGGCGTCCCACGCCATCCGCTCAACGGTCGTAGAGCAAGCGTGAGGGGCGCGCACAAGCAGAACAGCTCATCAACGGCTTGAAGGCCATGTCGGCCTCAGAAACGGATGATGCGCTAGCAGCGCGTTGAGCGTTCTCTGCTTGGTTCCCAGCGTCTGATTAAGCCCAATCCGCTTGACGTTGATCCAAGCAGTGCGAGATCGATTAGACGGTTTGCTTGTTTCGCTTTTGACCGTCAACTGGCTTGTTGTTGTAGGCCTGGGCTTGCGTTTCCTGCTCTCAGCTCCTGTACTGAGCTCGAGAAACAACCCATCACAAGCAAGGACGTTCTCGCATCGTGGCTGCTGCCGATCAGAATTTTGATGTTGTCGTTTGGGGTGGCGGCACCGGTGGAGTGGCTGCAGCAATCCAGGCATCCCGTTCTGGTGCGAGCACCCTGCTGCTGACACCTGGATCCTGGTTGGGAGGCATGGTCAGTGCTGCAGGGGTCTGCTGCCCAGATGGCAACGAACTTTCCCCATGGCAAACAGGGCTCTGGGGTGCGTTCCTTCGAGCATTAGAACAGTCCGAGCCTGATGGCTTGGACCACAACTGGGTGAGCTGTTTCGGTTATCGCCCCACAACAGCTGAAGCGATCCTGCAGGAGTGGGTACGGGCTGAGACCAATCTTGAGTGGTGGTGGCGCAGTCGAGTCTCTGAGCTCGAACGAGAGGGGACTGTGCTGACAGCTGTGCGCGTGGAGCACGGAGGTGAACATCGCAGGGTGGGCTGCCGTGTGGTGATCGATGGCAGTGATCGCGGAGATCTCTTGCCGTTGGCGGATGTGCCCTTTCGATTCGGATGGGAAGCGCAGGAGACGTGGGGTGAGCCCAGTGCCCCTGCACGGGTGCGACTGGAAAGCGAAGCCTTCTTTGCTGAGCAGCCGGTGCAGTCACCCACATGGGTGGTCATCGGTCAGTTGCAGAGCGACGCATTGCAAAAGGGTCGGGCCGGGACAATTCAACCAACTACCCAACCTGATATCAGCGCCCCCTTCCGGAAGGCCTGTGATTCATTCGGGTTGGAACGGACACTGACTTATGGCCGCTTGCCATCTGGCTTGGTGATGCTGAATTGGCCGTTACACGGCAATGATTGGCACGACGATCTTGAGCGTGCATTCAGGCGTGGGGAAGAGGCCGAGAAAGAGCTCTATGCGGACATGCAGGCCCATAGCCTCAGATTTGCTGCCTCGATGCAAGAAGCCAGTGAAGGTTGGATGAGGCTGGGCAAGGCGTTCCCAAAAGCCGCTGGCAGCCCTGCTCCCTGGTTAGCGGCGATGCCGTACTGGCGTGAGGGCCGTCGGATGATCGGTCGTCATACGTTGATTGAGCAGGAGCTTTTGCCCATGGCCGAAGGGGTTTCGCTAGCGGCGTTGCCCTTGAATGATGCTGGAGAACTGCAGTCAATTGCAGTTGGCAATTATGCGAATGATCACCATTACCCCGGCCAGGATTGGCCATTGGCAGTGAAAAGTTGTCGTTGGGGAGGCCGATGGACTGGTACACCGTTTTGCATTCCCTATGGCGCCCTGCTGAGCCTGGAGGTCGACAATCTCCTGGCAGCCGATAAACAGTTCAGCACCAGCCATATAGCTAACGGTGCCACTCGGCTTCAACCTCTGATTCTGAATCTTGGTCAGGCGGCTGGAGCCGCTGCAGCTCTGTCCGTAGAACTGAATTGTTCGCCAGCAGATCTACCTGTCCGCGTTCTGCAGGATGCTTTGATCCATGACCGGAAGGCTCCTGCTGCGGTGGTCCCGCTCTGGGATACCCCTTGGCATCACCCTCAGTGGAGCGAACGCCAGGCCGCTGTCGTTGCAGATCCTCAACGGATGCTGGAAGGTGATCGATGGCCTAGCGATTCAGATGCATCAGGGTTCGATAGGAATAAGAGACCTTTGCACCATCCCAGAGCAACGCGTTGGTCTGGGCGACTCGTTCCCGATCAAACCGGTGGCTTCACTCTGCACCAATCCGATGGCAACAGCTGGCCAGTGATCACCCTTGAGCCGTCTGTTCATGACTGGCTGTCAACGCTGGACCAGCCTGTTGATACTTGCCTGATTGGAACGGCGAATCCTTGGGGACCTTGGTTGAGGATTAGCCAACGTTTTTAATTCGGTGCCGGTCTGGTGGAGTCAGCGTCCCCTCAACTTGAGTTGATCACAGGCCGAATCGGCCGCAATTACCTCAACTGTTAGGTCGTCACCTGGCGAACAGCCAGCTGGGCACTCGGCTGGAAGGTCAATCGCCAGTGCATCAATCCGAATCAGGCCAAGTCGGTCTTGTGGCCTCAACCAACGCAGAAAATCGGCCTGCCAATGGTCTTCAGAGTGGGATTCAAACCACACCTGCTGCCAGTGGCGCTGGTCTTCTCGGCTGATTCCAATGCCTTCTCGGGTGGAATGATCCACTTGATTAACAAGGTCTTGGAGATCGTCTTCGCTTAAAGGCAGGTCATTGTTCAAGGTGGCAAGTATCTGACGTTGCACGATCAAATCCCCATACCGACGAATTGGAGAGGTGGCTTGTACATAGGCCGGCAGGCCAAGGCTGAAATGAGCAGCTGGCTTCGTTCCCATCAGACCTCTGCTTAAGCATCGTTTGATGGCGGCAAAGCGCACAGCACCCTCTGGTAACTCGTCCAATTCGCCTGGCGAGGGCAACTCCGCAGGCAGTTGGCTACGGAAGGGCATAGCAACTGAATGGTCGATGCCAAACTGAGCGGCTGCAGCACCCGCCAGGATCATGGCTTCCGCAACCATCAAACGGGAGGGGGAGGGCTCCGTAATCTCTAGTGATGCTTTGTTGTCGCGACAGCGAAATCGACCTTCAGGAAGTTCCATCATTAGAGCTCCATTTGTTTCACGCCAGTGCTTTCGACGTTTGAGAAGATGATCGAGATCTGCGAGATCCGCTTCTTCTGGTGGAGCTAAATCAATCAGTTCATCCGCATCGTCATAACTTAGTTTGTAAAGAGGTTTCACCCAGCTTCGAATGATTCCGTAAGCCTCAATCGCACCATCTGGATTCAGTTCAACCCAGGTACTCCAGGCTGGGTTTCTTCGTCCACTGCGGAGGCTAAAAGGACCTGTTGCCAGACATGACGGGAACATGGATTGGATTCCCTGTGCCAGATACAGACTGCTGCCACGGGCCATGGCTTCCTGATCGAGCGCTGAACCGGCTTCGATCAGACGCCCAGGATCAGCAACATGGATCCAAATCCGGGCGCTGCCTCCGTCTTTCCTCTCAAGTGAAAGACCGTCGTCGATGTCACGTGTGTCGACATCATCGATGGTGACGCAGTGCAAATGACACAGATCCAGGCGTTTCTCATCACCTGGTTTGGTTGTCTCACTGTCGGCGACTAATTGCCTTGCTAATGCTTCGAGCTCTGGACTAAATCCCGAAGACCATCGACTGGCCTGCATGGCGGGCAACTGATGGGGATCAATTTGTCCAAGCTTGATCAACATTCGATAGAGATCTATCGTGTCCTCATTGAGATGAAGTTCCTTCAGTATTATTTTGACTTCGTCTTCTAGTTTTCGGAAATCAAGGCGTCCTGTCGCCATCTCCTTGATCTGCTCCATCCACAGGGCCTGCTGATGATCAAGGCGATCAGGTTGTATTGCTTCACCCTGACGAAACAGGTCAATACAGGCTTGACGACGGGCTTGATTAAGCCTTTGCCGGCGTTCTTCCTGACGAAGATGTTTTAGCTCGTCGCTACTTCGCGCTTCAATCACACCTTGCTTGAAGCGAAACATCCATTGGGAATGATGCAAGGCCAACCAGCAGGCAACGCGGTGGATAGGTCGATCCGCTGCGCAGACAAGATCAGCGAACGCATCAAGCGCAAGCGTCTCATCTGATTCCGAGAGCAGGACCCAAGCTGAGGCCCATTCGCGTCTACTGGGACGAGCGTGATCTAGCTCTGGTTCAGAGAATGACCAAGGTGGAACGCCCAGGCGACTGGGTGGATCATCGCCATTGGGCAAGCTGTAGATGAGTTCGAGGTGACGCCTAGCGACAACTTGCTGTTTAGCGGTGAAGCCAACACGAATGCGATATTTGCTGCCTTGTACTGATTCGACAACAGCTAGCTTCGGCTCACGTGTTTCAAGCAGGCCGACGAGGTCGCCAGCATGAAACACGTGAGCAGTCAGGGATCAGCCCTCTGGATTGACAAACGGCAGCATTGCCACAATGCGAGCTCGCTTCACAGCGTTGGTGAGGTCACGTTGCTGCTTGGCAGTCAAGCCTGTGAGTCGACGGGGAAGGATCTTGCCACGCTCGGTTATGAATTTCTTGAGCAGATCAACATCCTTGTAATCAATGGGATCACCAGGCTTGATCGGTGAAAGACGCTTCTTGAAGAATGAGCTCGACATGAATTAGGAACGGGGAAAGGAACTGCGAATCTGCGAACTCATTTGATCTCTCGATGGAGAGTCATCCTGTTGAGTTGAGGGCAGAACTTCATGAGCTCCAGCCGTTCAGTTGTATTCCGGCGATTCTTCTCAGTTGTGTAACGAGACACGCCTGGAGAACGCTTGTCGGTGGCGGACCGGCATTCGGTGCACTCGAGAGTGACCACAATCCGGACGCCCTTGTTCTTAGCCATAAGGACGTTGCACCGCAGGTGCGAGGCGAAGTGACAGCCTCCAAGCTTACCTTCTTGACGGTCCGCCTTTCGACCATGCCCACGGTTCTCTCAGCAGGATGGGGGCTTCGTAGGATTCCCAGCCCACTTCGTCGGCTCGATGCGAGTTTCTCTCTCCTGGCTTCAGGATCTCGTTCAGGTGGAGGAGCCCGCTGATCAATTGGCAGAACGCCTGTCGATGGCTGGTTTTGAGGTGGAAGAGATTGAGGATCTCTCCCTCCTGGCTCAGGGTGTCGTCGTTGGACGGGTGTTGGAACGGGTCAAACATCCGGATGCTGACAAGTTGAGTGTGTGTCAGGTTGATGTCGGTCGCGAAGCGACTCTGCAGATTGTCTGTGGCGCAGCCAATGTTCGTGATGGCATCCATGTGCCGGTGGCCACCGTTGGAGCGGTGTTGCCTGCTGTCAACCTCAAGATCAAGTCCGGGGAATTGAGGGGCGTCGCCAGTGAGGGAATGATCTGTTCCCTTAAGGAACTGGGGCAGTCCAGCGACGTTGATGGCATCGCCATTCTTGAGGATCTGCTGGACTCGGTCCCCGTTCCAGGAACTCCAGTCGCTGCACTGTTGGGACTGGACGACACAGTGCTCGACCTGGCGATTACGGCCAATCGGCCGGATGGGCTGTCGATGACGGGGATCGCCCGTGAAGTGTCGGCTCTCACTGGTGCAGCTCTCAATCTCCCCGAGCTTCAACCGCCTCAATCCATCGCCTCTCTCAAGACCGATCCCGTCAGTACGGAAGCGATGCGTGCTGGAGGCCTGTATGGCGTCACAGAGCTATGCAAGGTCGACGCAGCAAAACCCTCGCCAACCTGGCTTCGCCAGCGTCTGGAACGAGCTGGCATGAACAGCGTCAACATTGTGGTGGATCTCACCAACTTGGTGATGCTTGAACAGGGGCAACCCCTGCATGCCTTCGATGCAGATGCTCTTGACCGACTTTGTGGTGGTCCAGTCAGTGCTGCCGATTTCGGACTTCGTCAGGCCCAAGAAGCTGAATTGTTCACCGGCCTGGATGGACGGGAACTCAGCCTTGACGCAAGAGCACAGCTCGTGACCTGTCGCAATCTTCCCGTGGCCTTGGCCGGTGTCATGGGAAGTGAAGCAAGCGGTGTCACTGTCGGCACAACCCGTATTTGGTTGGAGTCCGCACTCTTCAGCCCTACCGCTGTCCGAAATAGCAGCCGCTCTGGCGGACTGCGTACCGAAGCCAGCAGTCGTTACGAGAAAGGATTACCGCGGGAGGTCACCCTCGCCGCTGCGCAACGAGCAATTCTTCTGATCACTGACCATCTTGGAGCCACCGCTGGCAGCACGTTCGTCTGCTCCGAGCCGGCCAGAGCAGAGCCCCCTCTCATGCTGCGACGTGCAGCGGTGCATCAGTTGTTAGGAGCCTTGGCCGGCGAGGCGGGCCCCGAAACACTGGACGATGTGGTGATTGAACGTTGTCTGACGGCACTCGGATGTGACCTCACAGCCACTGAGACGGGGTGGAGCGTCAAGGTTCCTCCCTCCCGTAGCTGCGACCTCTTACGGGAGGTCGACCTGATTGAGGAGGTGGCCAGATTGGTGGGATTTGACCGCTTCGAATCACTGTTGCCTGACCCCCTAGAGCCCGGACATCTGACCCCGGCGCAACAGGCGGAGCGACGGTTAAGGATGCTCTTCTGCGCCTCTGGTCTTCAAGAGGTCACAGCATTGTCACTGACCTCTCCTGATCCGGAGGCCCGACCGGTGGGCGCTGACAGCGATGAGATTCGCATTCCAATCAGTAATCCCCTACTCGCCGAAACCAGTCATCTACGAGCCAACCTTTGGGAAGAACACCTAAGGATCTGCCAACGCAATCTTCAAAGTTCCCAGCCAGGATGTTGGATGTTTGAAATTGGCAACGTCTTTGCTCTGGAGGCAGACTCGATTCAACAGAGCGCTCGTCTTGGTGGAGTCATCTGCGCCGAACGACGTCTAGAACGTTGGACCAGCAGTGGCAAACCTGTACCACTGACTTATTTCACAGCGCGGGGCTTGCTCACACGCATTTTCCAGGCCCTAAAGCTGGAGGTTGTCGATCGTCCATTCAAAGATGACGGGCGTCTTCACCCTGGTCGTGCTGCCCAATTGGTCTTGGAAGGGCGAGCGCTTGGCAACTTCGGCCAACTCCATCCCCTGCTGTGTGAACAGTTCGACCTTCCAGATCACACGTTCTTATTTGATCTTGAACTGAGTCGCTTACTTGAAGCCGCGACCCGTACAAACCGGTGGTCTCCAGCCTTCAAGCCATTCAGCACAGTGCCGGCAATGGAGCGAGACCTGGCAGTGGTGGTGGAGCGTGATCAACACTGTGCCGATCTACTACAAGCAATCCGCAAGGCCGGTAAGCCATTGCTGGAAAGCGTCGAACTGATTGATCGTTTTGAGGGTGAACAGCTTGGTGAGAACGAATGCAGTCAAGCATTCCGTATTCGCTATAGAGGTAAAGACAGCACCCTCACTGATGACCAGTTGCAACCTGTGCACGAGAAAGTTCGCCAGGCTCTCGTAAAACAATTTAACGCTGAATTACGCAGCTGAGGGTTGTCCAACCGAAAAGCTTGGCGACATACTTAGCCAGCTTATTTTGCGAGTCTTAATAGTGCCAAGCACTCCAGATGCGTTGTCTGGGGGAAGAAATCAACGGGATGAAGTGCTTCCACCGCATAGGGCCCTTCAGGACCAGCGAGTTGCTTGAGATCGCGAGATAACGTGGCAGGATCGCAACTGAGATAGGCGAACCACGCTGGCGGAGACGAGAGAATCTGATCAACCACCTCGGAGTCAAGCCCTTTCCTGGGTGGATCCACCACCAGTGCCTTGTGGTGAGGCAAGGCTTCTGCCAACAACGATTTCACGTCACCAGCCTTGAAATCCACGTTCTCGAGATGGTTACGGGCTGCATTCAGTCGTGCCTGATCGACTGACTCACGATGAAGTTCAAGACCAAGCACGCTGTGACCCTGTGACGCAAGCGGTAGGGCGATGGTGCCAATGCCGCAGTACGCGTCGATCACACTCGTGATGCCGGCTCTCTGTTTCAGCCACTCACAAAGCCGATTCACGGCTGCCTCGGCCTGAAGGGTATTGACTTGAAAGAACGTTGTCGTTCCCAGCATCAATGAGATGCCGCAGAACGTTTCTTCGATCTGAGCCGATCCACACAGCAACTGGGTGTCTTCACCCAGCACACGGTTGCTTCGTTTCGGTTGGAGATTCAAGGTGACACCACGAACTTGTGGCCATCGACGACACCATGACTGGGCCATCTCCCTCAGGCCATTGAGAGCATTGGTGCTGCTCACGAGAGTGATCAGAATGTCATCGGTACGACTGCCAAGTCTTAGGCCGAGATGCCTTAGTGCAGGACCGTTTTGCAGGTCTGAATCAGCTGGCCAGCCTGAATCCTGCAAGTCTTGCTTAATTGGCTTGAGCAGTTCATCCAGACGCGGATCAAGCACAGGGCAGTGATTCAGATTGACGATTCTGTGAGAACCACGCCGGTAGTAACCCATGCGCAACCGACCTTCAACATCACGATGTAGCGGAAGAAGAGCCCTGTTGCGGTACCCCAGGCAGGAGGCATCGCTCGTGAGCAGAGCATCTGTTGCATGACTGATCGATCCCAGTCGTAACAACGCCTTTTCCAACTGGCGTTGCTTCCATGCTGCTTGGCTGGCGTCTTCAAGATGTTGCAAGGTGCATCCACCACAATCGCTCGCAAGGATGCATGGAGGTTTTCTTGCATCGCTTGCCGCCAGTAAGGATTCAGTGCGGCGACCAATCCAATGAGACCGTTTGCGTTGCTGAAGCTGAACACGGGCAACTTCACCGGGCAAGAGGGAAGGCACCACGATCACCCAGTTCTGCCATCGGGCAATGCCATTGCCGCGCAGGTCAAGATCTTCGCCGGTGATGGTGATCACCAGGCCTGGCAGAGGATTGGAGCTGATGTTGGCCATTGCAAAGGCGTTACACCCAAGCCGCCATCGGCGGTTTCAGGGCTTGGGAGCACTAAACTCACTTCAGCATGCCAGCTGTCATGAGCGTTGTTCGGGATCTGATTCTCCAGGCTGATGACGATCTCCGCTATCCAACAAGCGGTGAATTGCGCTCCATGGTCGATTTCCTCGACCAAGGTGCCGTCCGTCTCGCCGTTGTCCGTACCCTGACGGACAACGAAAAGAAGATCGTTGATGAGTCGGCTAAACAACTGTTCAGCCGAAAGCCTGAATATGTGGCACCAGGTGGCAATGCCTATGGTCAGAAGCAACGTGCCCAGTGCCTGCGTGATTACAGCTGGTACCTGCGCTTAGTGACGTATGGCGTTCTTGCTGGCAGCACTGAGATGATCCAGAACATCGGCTTGGTCGGTGCGCGTGAGATGTACAACAGCCTTGGCGTTCCGATGCCTGGCATGGTTGAAGCCATGAAAGCGATGCGGGCTGCTGCACTTGCACTTCTCTCTGATGATCAGCAAACACTCGCTTCCCCATACTTCGATTTCCTCATTTTGGGAATGCAGACCCCAACCTGATCAGGCCTTGTTCCCCTGAATCTCCAAGCAAAGCCGGTGACACCACCGGCTTTTTCATGACCAGAGAATCGTCGCATCGGGCTTGAATGAGACGTGGCACGAGACTAGTCGTAAGACCCAGAAGATTCTCGTGAGACTAGTTTTTTTGCCCTCAGAGCTCAACGCTTGCCCTGTGCAGCCTGAGGCTCTGGGCTCCAACCGGAATCTGCTCTCTTACCTCTCTTCTCAATATCGAATTAGACGTAAAACAAGACTCGCATTGAGTCTTGTTTTGGATTGGCAATACCAAGATGCCGCGCCTCCTTTGGGCTAGGTCCCTTCGCTCAGCCTTTGCTGCTTCCCGTTGACCATGAAGCTCATCGGCAGGCGCTAGATCAATGGTTCAACCCTGCGTACCTGTGTCTACAGCAGGTACGCAGGGTTGAAAAAGCCAGTTGTGCCAGTCTTTTCCCCCAATCAAAGGACCGCTGGACCGTTGTCACGAACGCTCTGGACATCAGTCTCTGCATCGATCGACCATATTTGTTGTTGGAGCACTTGTTTCTGTCCAGCTCTTGGCGACCAGTGTTCCTGTAGTGGCATCAATTGGAATGATTGAAAAAAGACTTCTTGATGGTTAGGCGCGGTCGACATTCCTGTTGGTCTCCAGCAGGTGCAGTGACCAATGGCAAGCAGAGCAACCGTGATCTTGTGATCACTGCCGTGATCGCGATTGTGCCTTCCTCCCTGATGATTTCCCGTGTTAATGAATGGCATTGCCGAGACGCAACGCAGTGGCTTCGTACTTGACGCACCTTCCACCAGCGCCTCTCCAGTCAACGTTGCGAGTTCTCCCCGTCCGCCAAGGAGCGAATGGCCTGTCTGGCTTGTCGCACTTGTGACGCAATCTAGGTCCAGCCTTTAGACGCAGAAGAGACAGGCAAGCCTAGCTTTTTTGGCGATAGAGCTCGCGAAGCATCTGGTACGCCTCGTTCAGGCGACGCATCGCTTCAGTCGACCCGCCAGCGTCTGGATGCACATCCATCGCCTGCTTTTTGTACGCTTCGCGAATCACTTTCAGCGTCAGTGATGCCCCTGCTTGGGTTGGCAATGCGAGCAGTTTGAGTGCTCCATGCACGGTCATGGTTGATTCGAGTGTCTGAAAGGAGGTCACTTTTCGGCTTCTCTTGAAACGGTTTACGAATCGCCGAATCAGGGTTGGAATTCTGTGTACGAGCTCCGAGGTTGCGAAGGGATCTTCCAATAGGCCTGCAACCACCATCACCTGCTCGAATCGCGGCGTGGGTTCCAACCAGCCTGGACACATGTTGTTGATCACATCGGTCGCCTGCGACCAAGTAAACGTTCGGCCTTCACTGACTTCCGCATTGGGCCAGATATCTCTGCCAAGCCAAGTCATCGCTGCTTCCAACACGGTTTCTCCAGCTGCAGTTCCGTAAAGATTGAGCCAGTGCTCGCCAGCAGCACTGGCACTGGCGAGTAAATCCTGTTCGTTGGCTGCAGGCATCAAAGGTGCATCTCCAGACGGCTCCACTCCGGGGCGGGGATGCAGGCTCTCTCTGATCTGAGTGGTGCGTTTGCGGACGAAACCGGGTAAATCAATCCCTCCTGGGCTCGATGGCCCACTGTTTCCGCTTGGGCGCTTTGGTGGTGGGAGCTCGTCGTCGTCTTGGTTTCCCAGTTCAATGCTGCTTCTACCGATCAGGACCAACGCACGTTCTTCGTTGTAACTGGGTTGACGAGTCGAAACGCCAACCGTTTCAACTCCAGTGTCGGATTGATGACGATGTTGGTCAGGGTTCAGTTCAGTGCTGTCGTTGACCGCGTGATCCGTGTCGGCTTCGTCGTCAGTATTGAAGATCTCCTCCAGCAAGCGACTGAGGCAATCACCTCTTGCACGAAGTCCCCATTCACTCTTCAGCTCATCCAGACGTCGAACGAGGGAGTCTGGAAGCTCAACACTGATTCTGCGTCGATCGTTGGACTCAGACTCAGTCACTCAACTCCTACCTTGCAGGCCAAGCCTATCGGCCTTGCATGCGCTCAAGCCACTGTTGTTGAGCATGTATGGCGTCGCGATAGCGCTGTTCCAGACTTGGACTCAGTTGCTGAGGCAAAATCATGGCTGGTGGCATCGCACTACTTCCTCGCCTTGGAGAAACGTACGAAGGGGCTGGGCTGTTGGGCTGGATCGGTACCGTCGTTGAGGTTGCGCGAGTTGCCGGCCGAGGTTTGTGATGCACCTGTTCTGGCACGACTGGCTTAACCGTCGGCGATGGTGGGGCAACACTCGGTGTGACCTTCCGTTCTTTTGACGTGGCTAGAGCACGTTGTGCGGCTTCCTGCATCTCCTGCCGACGCCTCATCATGGCAAGTTGCTGCACTGGTACAACACTGAGTAAATGCCCTGGTGTTGCATCAGCGGGATAGACAAGGCTTACTTTCACAGCATTATTCTGCCCAGGTTTGAGCTGCAGCTCGCTGATTGGCAGACTTTGACCTGAGCGCAAGCCAACATGCACTTCTCGAAAACCATCTTCAGTTTCAATACGAATTGATCCACGAAATGCAGTGAATGACGATCGGCCAGATGCAACAGGATGACTCAGAACTAGATCATGAGCACCGGCACCAGCCAAATTCAAGTCAACGTCATATCGAACACCGTATGTCCCGACATTATTGACAGCAGAGTCAATCATTCTTGTGCTTAGAGGATTGATCTGTATCTCTCTTGTTCCAAAATGATGTTTATGAGTACTTGTCAGTGGGACGTGTAGGGAGCCTTGTTCCAGGTCATGGCGAATGGAAGCTTGATAGTGATCGCCTAAGGCAACACCTGCAACCCTTGAAAAGACTTGACCAGTCTCAATTTCTCTGATCCGATTCAAATAGATCCGCCCTGGTGCTAATTGGCCACGATCAAGCACAGCTAGGAGATCAGATTCTTGTTGGGTTTCCTCTGCAGCAACCACGGCTAGCTGAAACTGCCCATCGCTTCTTCCCCTCAGTAGACCATTCGCGATTCCTCGAGCAGGAAGCACTGTGCTGATGATCACTTTCCTGCTGTGAGCTGGGATCGTGACTTGATTGGGGAGTTTCCTATCGAGCTCCCCTCGCAGCATTTGAACTGCAGTCGCGTCTCCTGGTCCGGTATTCCATGGTCTGCGACCAAGCGGTTTAACCCCCATCAATCTGTTTGGGTGGTAAGGAGCTTCAAAGCTGTTTTTGACGGATCCACGCTTGAACGTCAACGTCACAGGCTTGCTGCCTGGATTGATGGCGATGGCCGCGATTGTCAACAGTCCCCGCTGTCTTGCCCCTCCCATTCGACTGGCATCACTGGGGTAATACTTATGATGCATATGCAATCCAAATTCACCATTAAATGTGAAGGCAGCATTGCGCAGTGGTTGGTTTGTCTCGCTGGCGACGGCCGTACCTGGCTGGGTATTAACGAGGATCCCAGCCCCCTTGACGATTTCTGGTTGATTGGAATGCAAGACCGGTACGTTGTTGAACGTTCCGTTCAAAGCGCGAGCACGTTGACCGGCCATCAACGGCACATATGCAGCGGCAGGACGCGTTAAGCAAATCTCGGCTGTCGCAATCGAGACGCCTAGCAGGACTAGAAGTGGGATTCGCTGAGACAAGGGAGCCCCCCTGCGCGGTTTTGAATGACTTGTTCCGTGGAACAAACTGCGCAGCCCTCAAACTTAAACACTCTCCAGACAGAAGCCAAGTGTCTTCGCGAAACTGATTTCGATACGCCAGTATTGACGGGGTTTCCTGGGTTTCATGCTTCCTCCCTTCCTGTGCTCACCTTCTCCCGGCAGGGAGTGGCGCCAGCATCATCAGGCGCGCAAGATGGACATGTTGCGATTTTGGCGAGACGGTCTTGAGCGCCAACTGGCTGCGATCAATGCAGTCATCACCACCCTTGAGACTCAAATGGATCGCGACAGCAGCAACCAGGTCTGACGTGGTCTAGGCGCTGAGCCCTTGGACAGCACACAGTTCAGCCAGTCGCATAAGACCCCGCCTCACGCGACGTTGCGCGGTCATTGCGCTCGTGCCGAGTTGGCCTGCTGTCACGCGCAGGCTTTGTCCTTCCAGAATCACCAACTGCACACACTGACGTTCCTGCTTCGATAAGGCCTGCAGACACCGAGTGAGCTTGTCTTGTCGCTCGCGTCTGTTGACACACTGCCAGCTCTCATCTCGAGCATGGCATCGAGCTCCCAGCGGCTCGTCGTCAATTGACAGCCATTGGCGTTGTTGTCGGTAAGCAGCAAGAATCCATTCATCTTCTTGTGTGCGCTTGTTCTGATTCGCCCTACTGCTTTGTTCCGCCGATTCTCTGATCAGCCGTTGTGCTCGTTCCTGAATGCGTCTCGGAAGTTTCACAACGCCACTGTTATCCCGTAAATAGTGGGGTATCGCGCCACGAATATGAACACGAGCGAAGGCAGTGAATGGATTCCCCTCACTCTCAATGAAGAGTTTTGATGCTCTGATCAGGCCTAGTCGACCAACCTGAATGAGATCGTCTTGGTCCTGCCCAGTTGATCTTGCGTAGTGAGCAGCGATTGGTTTCACCAACGAGAGTTGATTAATGACCCTCTCTGCTGTCTTGCTTTGTTTGGATGCCATGGCTTTGGTTGTGATGCAAGGGATGTTGTGACCCTCATCTCCAGCCATTCATAAATTGGACTGTCTTGGCAACCGTGAAACTACTGAATGGTCGACGACTTCGGCCAGTAGTTGTTCGGGGCCATGCTCCTCAAGCCATGATCGTTCGGCTTCACTTGTTGCTAATAGATAACCAGCGAATCCGAGCGCATTGATACTAAATCCATGGCTGACATCGCAGTGTCTCCGTACCATTGCCATCCAATGACGTGTTAGCAGAATGTTGTATGGCGCAGCAGGTATTTGCCTAGATGCTGGCGTACCAAGAGAGAGTTCGTTAGCCATGTCTAAATAAAGTGTTGTTATGTGCTCGCCCTGATTGCTCCGGCTTGGATCTCGTCTTCTAACGGCTGTTGCCAGCTTGACTGGTGATCGTTCTGTTGAATCTGTGGTGTTTTGATTGATCAAGTTGACAAACCAGCCTTCACGGGGGCATCGACTTTCCTTGTCGCTCCTCGGCAGCAATTGAATATGGCGGTGAGGCTGGCTGGCACCCGCATTCGGACCACTATTAAAGAACCACAACCCTGTTGTGAGGTCGTCAACCAGCCCCACTGCATTCCAGTCATTGATTCCCAACCAGTCGGATTGTGCAGCCCAGCCTTTACTAATCAGGAGCATATGGCCTAGCTGAACTGGATATTTATTCAGTATCAGCGCATGCGATTGACCAATTGGACAGACCTCTAGTCGAGGATCCCAGGGAAGAAATGGATTCGGTTTTGGTCCTTGCTTGCGAAGATGCCTCGGCAGTTCAGAGTTCAACTCCCGGAGCTCAAAAGGTTCAGTACCAACCGATGGCAAGTACGAAACAGTTGTTTTTAGCGGATGCAATGCTCCCTGCTCAAGGGCGGTTTGACTGCGATCCAAAGCCAGTTGTTCGTAGCTTTCAATCGCCATTGAGCTTGATCCGGGCCAACTCAGCTCCGTTGTAGTACCGATTCAGGATCTCGTCGTAGGTGTATCCACGACCCGATAGTTCCTGAGCCCCGGTTTGACTCATGCTCGCGCCGAGATGACCATGGGCTTCTTCGCTGATCTGGTTCGTGGAGGCATAAAGACTTTCCACCAGGCCTCCGCGGAATTTCAACACTTGATTGCGGGTCGCTTGGGTTGCTTGGATCGTGGACTCTGTGGAGCTGCTTAGGCCTCGGTACACCTGCCATCGAGTCGTATCTCCAAGGTTGTATTGCGTTGAAGCCGGACGCACGATGTGGACCAACGCATAAGACCTTGCAGCGACGGCTTGAGCCTTGAGTGCTTCTGGCTTCCAGTGACTCGGCATTTCAGCGCCGACGACCGATGCCACGTAGGTCTCGAGAGGCAGACGATTGATGGCCAGCCAGCCCATGTCCTGCCTGATCAACTGAATGCTTCCAAGGTATGGATCGCCATTCACAGCAATGCTTCCTCCCTCTCCAGCCCGACAGTGCCAAAACTCTGTTTGAGTCAGTCGAATCAAGCGCTCCCCGTTGACTTCCTTGCCGTTTGAGTTCAAGCACTGGACCCTTCCTTTGGCTTCCAATGACTTCACTGGGAAATGACTGAATAAGGCAATCCGCACCTCCGGACTCGACACCGAGTGCTCACCATTTGGTTGGCGCGTGGCTTGTGGCTTGGATCCTTCTTTGTCCTTCGTCAAAGGACCAGGAGCACTCTGATCGGCCTCTAGAAGGGCTTCCAGCAAGAGATCACCCTGCTCAACCTCCGATTCAGCATCCCAAGGCCTGATTCCCCTCTGGAACGCTTCTCCAAGGCTCCAGAACAGAAGCCCTGCGAGACCCAGCATCCCGATCGTTCGCTGCAGTGGGCCTCGCTCGATCACGCCTGGATGGTTGTTATGGGCATGCTGACGGTTTGTTCGTGGCTGAACACCAGCATCGCCGTCTCAGAGATTGATCCATGATTCGCAATTGTTGGAACGGCCTAGCTCTGGTGATTGGTGCCGGTGGCATCGGCCGTGCTCTGGCTACGACTCTGTCCGCAACGGTCCCTGAGCTGGATGTCGTCCTCTGTGGACGCTCCCTTCAGCCCTCAGAGGGGTGGCCTGTGGATGTTGAATCCCCCGAGAGTCTGTTGGCCCTTCAGAGTCGATTGCTCGCAGACTCCCGCCCACTACGACTTGTCGTGAACGCCACTGGACTGCTGCACCGAACCAGCTCTGATGGTGCCGGGATGCAGCCTGAGAAACGTCTCAAGCAGGTGAACACAGACCACCTACTGGCGAGTTATGCGATCAATGCGATGGCGCCTTTATTGCTTGCCCAGGCTGTGGAGCCCTGTTTGGCGAGATCCCGCCCCTTTCACTTCGCCAGCCTGAGCGCACGAGTCGGCAGCATCGGCGACAACAAAAGTGGAGGCTGGTACGCCTACAGGGGCGCAAAGGCAGCTCAGAACATGTATTTGCGATGTCTCAGCATTGAGTGGGCGAGGCGCTTCCCGTTGTCCACAGTCCTCTTGTTGCATCCAGGCACCACCGATACAGCACTCTCCAGGCCCTTCCAGGATTTCGTGCCACCGCAATCATTGTTTTCACCTGAGCGAGCAGCCCGATATCTGGTTGATGTCTTGCTGGCTCAAGGGCCTCAAGAGACAGGCTCATTCCTGGCCTGGGACGGTCATCAGATTGTTTGGTGAGCGTGTTGCTTGAGCTGATCAAGCGGAATGATTTCCAGAGCAGACTGTTCGGTGGCCTTCAGTCGAACCGGTGGCGCCATGCCGTCGTTGTAGGCCTGTTGCCAGCGCGGAGCACAGACACACCAATGGTCACCTGGCTGCAATCCAGGAAATCCGAATTCAGGAACAGGAGTCGACAAGTCATTGCCCTGAGCCTTGCTGTAGGTCAGGAACCCCTCTGTCATGACGCAACAGACACTGTGTTGACCAAGGTCAGTGGGATCGGTTCTGCAGGTGCCGTCTCTGTACCAACCGGTCATGGGTTCACAGCCACAAGTCTCAAGATGGCCACCCAAAACGTTGAGAACGCTTGTGTCGGAGTGAGTTTGCACGTTTTCCCCGGCGATCTTGTCGGTGGAATTCTGCCTGATCATTGGCACATTGCGCGACAAGGTGGTTGACGGATCCCGGGGGCGAGGCGTTAAAGGTCGATCAGTCATGCCTCCTCGATGGATTGGGAGTTCACTGAAGACGCCGCTTTTTTGGCGCTTTGCGATGCCTTTCGCGAAAGCGGCGAATCCTCGGCGATCGAGTTTCTCGCCAATGGCGAAGGGGCGTTCCATTTCCAGGACCTTGCCCAGAACGCGGCCGGTGAGGGAATTGACCTCAGTGAGTCGAGTGCTCTGGATGAGTTCCAGCAAGAGGTGATCGACACCATGGAGAAGCTCTGCCAGGACTAATCCTGAACAGAGCCCAGCTAGAGAGCGCTCAACTGAAGAAAAAAGCGATCTCCTTTTCTTTCAGGCCATCCCAACCGGCATCGATCAACCGTTGGTTCAGTGTGTTTTGATCGAAATGCTTGGCTCCGGTCTTCACGATCCGGTTGCGCATTGATTTTTTCACCCCACTGCGTGCCCGCTTGCTTTCCAGGTCCATGACCTCGTTGTAGAGCTCCACCATCGGCCCCGGAATGGGTGTGCCGTCGAGGTCGAGGCCAGCTGCGATTGCTTCATCGACCCCACCAGGTCCTGCGATTGCCATGGGAATTGTTCTGCAGCGGCTAAGGCTGGCATGTCAGGCGCTGAAGTAACGGGCTTGGCTATGGAGCGCCACCAAAGCGGTCGTGCTCTGCTCGGGCTCTAACTGGTCGCTGTCGTCCATGAAGAGGCCGATTCGGTCTGCACCCAGCCAATCGAGCTGAGGCCTTGAATCGGCCACATTCGGGCAGGCGGGATAGCCAAAGGAATAGCGGCTGCCGCGGTAGCGCTGGGCCAGCACATCACGTAGGGCCGATGGTTCATCAGCGCTGAAGCCCAGTTCACGGCGGATCCGAGCGTGGGTCCACTCCGCCAGCGCTTCGGCCATCTGCACGCCCAGACCGTGAAAATAGAGATAATCGCTGTAGCGATCCGCCTGGAAAAGCTCTCTAGCAAAGGCACTGGCCTTCTCCCCCATGGTGACGGCCTGCATGGGCAGGACATCGGTGGGGCCGCCCTCTGGGGAGAGATCCCGATAGAAATCAGCAATGCAATATTTGTTGCCGGAGCGCTGTCTGGGGAGATCGAAGCGACCAAGTTCAGAACTTGAATTCGCAGGATCGAAAACGACGACGGCATTGCCATCTCTGCCGCAGGGGAAATAGCCATAGGCCACTCGTGGGGTCAGCAACTGCTCAGAAAGGGAACGCTGCAACCATTCCTGCAGGACGGGCTCAGCCTTGTCCTTGAGCTGCTGTTCGTACTCCTCGCGGCTTTGCTCTTTGCTTTTTCGGATCTGCCATTGGCCAGCGAAGAGTGCATTGCGATCGAGATAACTGAAGACTTCCTCCAGATTGATCTCCTCTTCTGAAAGCACGTTGGTGCCCCAGAACGGTGGCTGCAGTGCAGGCTCCTCAGGCACTGCCTCCGAGCGCTCACGGCTGACGGGAGCCTTGGGCTTGGCCTCTTCCACCTTGGCACTTGAATCAGACCCCTCGGCGTCATGACTGTTCGCGTCCCCATTGAGCCCTAGGCCTTCGGGAATGGTGCCCAAGAAGCCCTTCTTGTTATCCCATTCATCGTCTTGTTTGGCCTGCACCAGAGCGTCCATGAATCTCAGGTCAGCGAAGGCATCACGCCCATAAATCACCTGGCCGTCATAGACCTCACGGCAGTCCTTCTGAACAAATCGAGGGGTGAGTGCCGCACCACCGAGAATCACCGGAACGGATATACCAGCCTCATTGAAGGCCTGCAGGTTGTCTTTCATGAATGCGGTTGACTTCACCAAAAGACCACTCATTGCGATGCAATCAGCTTCATGGCTTTGCTGGGCTTCGATGATTGCATCGACCGATTGTTTGATGCCCAAGTTAACAACTTCGTATCCATTATTGGTGAGGATAATGTCCACAAGATTCTTGCCGATATCATGAACATCACCCTTGACTGTTGCAATTAAGAATTTGGCCTTGGCTGAACTTTTTCCCTCGGTTTTTTCCATATGTGGTTCGAGATAAGCCACCGCACTTTTCATGGTTTCCGCGCTCTGCAGCACAAAAGGCAGCTGCATCTGACCTGAACCGAAGAGTTCACCCACCACCTTCATGCCATCGAGCAGGAAGGTGTTCACGATTTCCAGAGGTTTGTACTGCCCCAGACCCTCGTCAAGGGCTGGTTCTAGCCCGATGCGCTCGCCATCAATGATGTGCTGCTTCAGTCGCTCTTCAACGGGAAGGTCAGCCAGAGACGGACCTGAGGCCCGGGCCTCCTTGGTGCTAACGCCTTCGAACAACGTGGTCAGTTCAGTGAGCGGGTCGTAGGTGCAGACATCGCCTTCAAATCGCCGCTTGTCATTGATCAGATCACGGCAGACCTGCTGATGGTCCTCACTGATTTTGATCAGCGGAAGAATCTTGGCGGGGCTGACGATCGCCGCATCCATTCCCGCCTCACAGCAGTCATGCAGGAAGACCGAGTTGAGGGTGATCCGTGCCGCTGGCGAGAGGCCGAAGCTGATATTGCTCACGCCAAGCACCACATGCACACCGGGAAGATCTGTGATGATTCGCCGGATGGCATCGACGGTTTCGCAGCCGTTGCGTCGGTCCTCCTCGATGCCCGTTGAAATCGGCAGCGCCAGAGGGTCGTAGAAGATCTCGTGAGCTGGGATCCCAAATTCGACCGCATCCCTGTAGGCGCGCTGGGCAATCGCGAATTTGCGCTCGGCCGTCCTGGCCATGCCGTCTTCATCGATGGTGCCGATCACCACCCCAGCGCCATAGGTGCGCGCCAGATCCAACACCTTGAAGAAGCGTTCATCGCCGTCTTCGTAATTGGTGGAATTGAGCAGACATTTGCCGCCGGCGACCTTGAGGCCGGCTTCCATCTTCTGCCACTCAGTGGAATCGAGCATCAGGGGCAGATTGACATTGGTGACCAAACGGCTCACCAGGTCATGCATATCCTTTTCGCCATCGCGGCCGACGTAGTCGACGTTCACATCGAGCACGTGGGCGTTTTCCTTCACCTGTCCGCGAGCCACAGCCACCAGCCCATCCCAGTCCTCAGCGTTGAGCAGCTCCCTGACCTTCTTGGAGCCACTGGCATTGAGCCGTTCACCGATGATCAGAAATGAGTTGTCCTGGCGATAGGGCGTGGTTCCGTAGATCGAGGAGACGGAAGCTTCTGCCCCAAGCAGCGGGCGTTCCTTTCTGAGCACTGGGGTTCGTACGTCCCGGTCAGCCGGACGCATCTCCTGTGACAGTTCTGAGAGAGCGGCGATGTGCGCGGGGGTGGTGCCGCAGCAGCCCCCGATCACCTGAACGCCGAGATCCTCGATGAAGTGGTGCATTGCCATCTTCATCTCGACCGGAGTCAAGCGGTAGTGAGCCACACCACCGACGTTCTCCGGCAGACCGGCGTTGGGAATGCAGCTCACCACGAAGGGGGCGTGCTCACTCAGATATTTGACATGCTCCTTCATCTGCTCCGGACCGGTGGCGCAGTTGAGGCCGAGAACATCGATGGGGAATGGCTCAAGGATTGACACCACCGCAGCGATATCGGAGCCGACGAGCATCGTGCCGGTGGTTTCCATCGTGACGCTCACCATCAATGGCCGACGTTCACCGGCCACCTCACATGCCTGTTCAATGCCAGCCAGCGCAGCTTTGATCTGCAGGGGGTCCTGACAGGTTTCGATGATGAAGAGGTCCACATCCCCTGCCAGCAAGCCCCTGGCCTGCTCGGCGAAGGAATCGCGCATCTCATCGAACCCCACATGGCCGAGGGTCGGCAGCTTCGTGGTGGGACCCATCGATCCCGCCACAAAGCGGGGTTTCTCAGGTGTGCTGTAGCGATCTGCCATCTCCCTGGCCAACCGCGCCGCCTGAACATTCAGTTCGTAGGTCTGGTCCTGGAGGTCGTATTCAGACAACACCAGTGAGGTGGCTCCGAACGTGTCGGTTTCGATCACATCGCAGCCCGCCTCAAGGAACTGGCGATGGACCTCCTGGACAGCATCGGGCCGTGTGACCACAAGATTCTCGTTACAACCCTCCAGATCCGCACCACCGAAGTCATCTGGACCGAGATCCATCTGTTGCAGCGACGTTCCTGTGGCACCGTCAAACACCAAGACGGGACGCGAGGGATCATGCAGACGTTCTAAAAAGCGGGAAGCGTTCAGGGATGGTGTCTTAGAGACGGCCTGCATCGCTCACTGGCTTCAGTCAAGCCATTCTACGAACGTCACTTGACCCAAAACTGATCCCTAGGCCTCGAGTTCGATCCTGGTCACCCAATGACCAAATTCAGGGTCTCTCCCCTCTGTAATCGCCACCAGACGTTGTCTTAAAGCATCCATCACCGGTCGGTTTGTCGGTAAAACTGTGGATTCGAGTTGACGAATGGGAGTGATTTTCGCCGCAGTTCCCGTCAGGAACACTTCATCGGCGATGCAGAGTTCCGTCTTATCAACGGGGCGTTCGATCACCTCCAGTCCCATGTGCTTCGCCAGTTCAATCACGCTGGAGCGGGTGATTCCCTCCAGTATGTCTTGATCAACACCAGGGGTGATCAGGACACCATCGCGAACCAAAAATAGATTCATTCCGCTGGCCTCACTGACCTTCCCCCGCGTATTCATGAGCAGGGCTTCGTCGAAGCCGCTCGTGACGGCCTCTGTTTTGGCAAGTGAGCTTGTGATGTATGCACCACTGATCTTGCCACGCAAAGGAAGTGAGCGATCTTCCTGCCTTGTCCAACTACTGATTCGACAACTCACACCTTCCGGGGAGAGGTAATCGCCGAGCTCTAAACCGTAAATCAGAAAATCAGTCTCGATGTTGTGCAGACGTGGTGCGATCCCTAAATCGCTGGTGTAAACAAATGGCCGCAGGTAGATGGGCGTTGTGGGTTTGTTCGCTCTGAGTACGGCAACAAGAGCCTCCATCACCGTGGTCTCGCTCAGGTCAGCCAGCAAAAGCTTTGCGCTCTGGCTCAGCCTGCGGGCGTGACGGTCGGCACGGAAGAGCAACATCCCCCCAGGCCGAACCGGATCAGGGATGGCACGCATACCACCAAATGCCCCTGTGCCGTAGTGCAGGGCATGGGTGGCGATCGAAACTTTTGCGTCTTCAAATCGCACACACCGGCCTTCAAACCAGGCGAACGGCAGAAACTGATGCATGGCGGAAACGGCCGATGGCCAAATCTTCTCACCCGCCCCCGCACCTCTGCAGTCTTCAATGGGGAGATGCATCGACTCAGCAGCCTCCCAGGGGCCGACTTCGACGACGCAATCACGCTCGTTGAGCAACCGCCAGCACCTGTACTGCTGCTCTCTAGCGCTGTCACCGACCTCACAGCATTAGCGCATTGCCTCTCCAGGCCTGAGGCTGTCTCTTGGCACAATCGGATCCGAGCCCTTCCCTTGGCCAGCCTCGGACACCCAGCCCAGATTGATCATTACCTCAGCGTTACTGCCCAGGATGCCCAGCTGATTGTGGTGCGACTGCTCGGCGGTCGTGGCCATTGGTCCTACGGACTGGATCAACTGCAGAAATGGCAGCAAGACCGAGATCATCGTCATCTCGTTGTGCTTGCTGGAACCCCAGATCAAGATGATGCGTTGCATCCGCTGGGGTCGATCCCAAAGGTCTTAAGTGATCAGCTGGCTGTCTTGCTGCGAGAAGGCGGTGGCGAGAATTTGATCACTCTGCTCAAAGCTCTTGATTCCGTCTTGCTGGGCAAGACACAAGACCCTTCAACGCTCGTTCCCCACTGCATGCCAGACCCCTCACCTTGGCAGTGGGAGGAGGCCTCAGGCGCACGAGTGGGTGTTGTGCTGTATCGGGCCTTAGCGCGATCAGGCGATGAGGCCATGGCTGAGGCGTTGCTCAAGGCTCTCCGTCAACGCGGACTGGTGCCTCGAGCTCTCTGGGTGAGCAGCCTGCGTGATCCTGTGGTTCAGGAAGGGGTGCTGAATCTGTTCGAGCAACAGCGCGTTGAGGTGGTGATCACTGCCACCTCCTTCGCCTCAGTGCAGTTCGAACAGGCAGGATTCGGAGCTCCACTCTGGGATCAGCTGGATCGCCCTGTGCTTCAGGTGCTCAGCAGCAGCAAACCTCGCAGCGTCTGGTCGAATTCCAGTCGTGGTCTCGACCCCCTGGATTTGTCTCTGCAGGTGGTTCTGCCAGAGCTGGATGGGCGTATCACCACCCGAATCGGTGGTTTTCGTGAGGTTGACCTGGCCCATGAAGGTCTTGCCACAGCTGTCCACACAACGGTGCCGGATCAGCTCGGTCTCTCCTGGCTTGCAGAGCATGCTCGCGCCTGGGTCAATCTCCAGCAAACCGCTGTCGAGCAAAGGCGAGTTGGCTTGGTCCTGGCCAATTACCCGGTTCGTAACGGGCGTTTGGCGAATGGCGTCGGCCTCGACACCCCGGCAAGTCTTCTCAATGTGCTCACTTGGATGCAAGACGCCGGATACACGCTTGGCCAGGAGGTCTTACCAGAGTCGTCGACTGCTCTGATGGCAAGCCTCCTTTCCTCTCGTACCAATGACCCGGAAAGCCATCATCTTCCACCGCTCACCCATCTTCCCCTTAGTGACTATCTGGACTGGTGGGCCACGCTTCCAATTGCTGCTCGCGAAACGATCGAAGCGCGATGGGGCCCAGCCCATCAGGCTCTCGAACTGGAAGAGGAAGGGTTTCCCATTCATGGCTTGAAGCTTGGACATGTGTGCGTCCTGGTTCAGCCAAGTCGCGGCTATGACCCTGATCAACTCAGTGATCTGCACTCACCTGATCTGCCCCCTCCCCATCGTTATTTGGCCCAATACCTGTGGATGCGGCTGGTGCACGGCACCCAGATGCTTGTGCATCTCGGAAAGCATGGGAGCGCGGAATGGCTTCCCGGTAAATCCGTTGGCCTCGGCGAGGGTTGTGGACCTCAGCTCGCCCTAGGTCCCGTCCCCCACGTGTATCCATTCATCGTTAACGACCCAGGAGAAGGATCTCAAGCCAAGCGTCGTGGCCATGCCGTGATCCTCGATCACCTCACACCTCCACTTGGACGTGCTGGTTCTTACGGCTCTCTGGCAAGTCTGGAAGCTCTGCTTGATGAATATGTCGAAGCCAATCAGCTCAATGCAGACCGTGGCTTGGAGCTGAATCGGCAACTGCTTTCACTACTGAAGTCGCTCAACTGGCCTGGATTACCGGCTGAGCTGCTGGTTGGATCGTCAAAGCCTGACCTCTTCTCCAGTTCTGCTTGGACTGACTGTCTGGATCAAGTGGAGGCCTATCTCTGTGAACTGAAGGAAGCTCAGATTCGTACTGGCTTGCATCGTCTTGGCACCATTCCGGATCCGGACGCACTTGTGGAGCTCCTCATCGCCATTAGCCGAGCACCAACCGCGCAGGGTGTTGGTTTGACGCAGCGGCTGGCATCTGTCGTCGGTCTGGATCACGATCCATGGTGCGATGAAGACGGTGACGCACTGAGTGACGATGACCAGGCACTGTTGATCCAACTCAAGGCGAGTGGACATCGACGGGTGGCTGACGGTGTGGCCTGGCTGGAAGGTCAAGCCGCACTCTTGATTGGTTGCTTGCTCAAGCGTCCTGACCAAGAGCCATCGCGCCCCCTGCATCACGCGGTTCAACGTTGGCTGGACGAAGGGACTGACCCGGTGTTGCTCAACCTTCGCAACAACCTGATCCCCCGTCTTCAGGCTTGTGCAACCCAGGAGAAGAAGGCAATGCTTCGTGCTCTCGAGGGCCGCCGTCTTGCCAGTGGCCCCTCTGGTGCGCCAACACGAGGTCGGCCTGATGTCCTCCCGACTGGTCGAAATTTTTATTCTGTCGATCTGCGTGGTTTGCCCACAGAGGCGGCCTGGGGCCTTGGTCGCAGAAGTGCCGAACGCCTACTCGACCTTTATCTGTTGGAGCAAGGTGAACCCCTGCGACATCTTGCCCTGTCCGTCTGGGGAACGGCCACGATGCGCAACGGTGGTGAGGATATTGGTCAACTGTTGGCGCTGTTAGGCGTTAGGCCGGTGTGGGACGGTCCCACCCGACGCATGATCGATCTCGAGCTGATTCCTCTCAGTTTGTTGGGGCGTCCACGGGTGGATGTCACCCTGCGGATTTCAGGCTTATTCCGAGACGCTTTCCCTCATTTAATTGAGTGGGTGAGTCGGGCCCAATCTCTCGTAGCCAATCTGGATGAACCGGAAGCCATGAACCCCTTAGCGGCTCTATCCCGTAACCACGAACATCAGCCGCGGATCTTTGGATCGGCACCAGGGGCCTACGGAGCTGGTCTCCAGGCGTTGATTGACTCAGGACAGTGGGAAGAGCGCAGTGATCTTGGCGAGGCCTATCTCGAATGGAGCCAATGGAGATACGACGGATCTCTTGAGCCTCAAAAGGATCGATCCGGTTTAGAGCGCAGTCTCTCCAGGGTGCAAGTGGTCTTGCATAACCAGGACAATCGCGAACACGATCTGCTCGATTCCGATGATTACTACCAGTTCCATGGCGGACTTGCTGCGGCTGTGACACGGATCAATGGCAAGAGCCCGGCCCTTTGGTTTGCAGATCATTCCCGTCAGGAACGACTTCGGATCCACCATCTCGAACAAGAGATCGACAAGGTGATGCGCAGCCGTCTTCTCAATCCTCGCTGGCTGAATGGCATGCAGAAACATGGCTACAAGGGAGCCTTTGAGATGGCAGCAAGCCTCGACTACCTGTTTGCGTACGATGCTGCGACAGGAGTCATTCCTGATTGGTGTTACGACGCTCTCCAGACGCACTGGTTAGACGCGTCTGGACCTCGTGACTTCCTGATGCAACACAATCCATGGGCGCTTCGAGATATGGCTGAGCGTCTTCTGGAAGCTGCGAATCGTGGATTGTGGAGCAGCGTCGATCCGCTCAGGCTTGCCAGGCTTCGCAAGCTGGTTCTCCAGGCCGAAACGGCCGTGGAGAACGGCAGCTTTGGTTGAATCAGGTATCCAGGTTCTGGGCCATGCTCATGAACGGATCAATCGAACCAGGCCTGGACGACTTGGCCGCCTTTTGGCTTGTGGCCGTGGTGGTGGTTTCTGGCTTCAACTCGGCTTTTCGAGCAGCTGGTGCCGCATCTGCACTGGCACGGGTGTTTGTTCCATTGATTGCACTGCCTTTCAAGCGCTGTTGAAGCTCCTGTTTGCTCATCGCCTCTGCAAACGTCTTCTTGACCGGCTTAGGCACTCCGCCTGTGACGGAGGTGACGTCGTCCTGGACTGTGCTTCCTCCTAATCCTTCCGTCATCGCTTCAACCTTGAGCCCCATGGCATCCACCTCAGTCACAAGCTCCTTGTTGCCTGGGCTGTCGGCTGAGCCAGGAAAGGTGCGACGAATGGTCTTGGCCTCACGCATGTAATTGCGGTCGCCCAAGGAGGAGGAAGAGTCACTGTCTAGGAAGAAGGAATCATCCTTCTTTGCAGCTTTCTCCTTTCCCCCAGAATTGCCGCCGGCCTCTTGCGAGCCCGATTTCCGCAGACGGTCGAAGATGCCCATGCCTGATTCAGTCTGGTGCGTAGTCCATTTTAGCGGCCTTTGAGGTCATGCCCGTGGGTGTCTGTGCCACACGTACGTAAAAGGCCAAGTTTTTTCAAGTGCTGATCGATCGATTCACACACCACCGCTGTTGGCTGCCAGCGGCCTTGCATTTCATAGTCATACCAAGCCTCCCCACCATCCATGCCAATGAGCGCTGCTGCCTCGATCAGCAGTGTGTGACTCAACCTGTAACGGGCGGGGTGGGCAAGGATCGCCAATCCGCCTGCAGCGTGGATGGCATCCACCACTGCATCTGCACGCAGAGGTACACCCACTGCAGCGTCCCCCTGGTTGTAGAGATGCAAGGCCCGGTGGCCATGCTCAAAGCCCAGGGCCAGAACATGAACCAAACACCCTTTGAGCAGGCAACTGATCTCCATCCCAGTCCAAAGCTGTGGCACTGCTGTGCCTAGTTGACGCTCTGCCTCAAGCCAGGCCTGCATCGGCAGAAACGCTGCTGAGCTGTGGTGGTCGGTCACTGCCAAGTGATTGAGACCCTGTTCCACGGCCTGTTTTGCTAAGGCCAGGGGTTCCAAGCTTCCGTCACTGCAGAGGGTGTGGCAATGAAAATTGAGAGCTGATGGACAGCTCTGAGGTCCGACCGTTTCAAGAACCGGCCGGAGTGGATGGCGATCAGCCGACATTGGCTTCGGAGCTCGTGGCGGCAGCCTCCTGCCGAAGCCGTCTCCAGCGTGCATAAAACTGTATTGACGCGGCCATGAACACCACCAACGCAACCATGAACCAGGTGGCAGCTCCTGTCGGGAACTGATTTTTGAACACCACAAGCATCACCACAATCACCAAGAGCAGCGTGGGAAGTTCATTGAGTGCTCGTAGCTGTCGGCCACTCCATCGACACTCACCACGTTGCAACTGACCCATCAGCCGATAGCAAAACCAGTGGTAGACCAGTAACGCGGCAACAAAGGCAAGTTTTGCGTGCATCCAGGCCTGATGCAGCCAACTCGGTTGCGTGATCAAGAGGCCGACGGCCATGGAAACGGCCACAACCATTCCAGGGGTGGTAATGATGTTGGCCAGGCGACGCTCCATCAAGCAGTACTGCTGCTGAAAGGGCCCTTTCAACTCAGCCGATAGCTCCTCGGCTTCCACGTGATAGATAAAAAGCCTCACGAGGTAGAAGAGTCCGGCGAACCACACCACAACCCCAACGATGTGAAGGGTCTTGAACCACAGGTAGGCCTCGGCTGGGAGGGTCATGGCTGGGAGGCGAACGCCAAAACCTTAGAGACCACTCAGCTCAACTCGTCAAGAAACTGTGATGCCCGTTGTTGATGGCTCTTCAGAGTGTCGGGGGCCATCCGATCAAGGTTTCGGGCCATCATCGCTAAGCGGTGTTGACCGCGGAAAAATTGCTGATGCCGTGCAACGAAACTCCAAAACAACCCATCCCAAATCTCACACCAGGGTCCCTTGGCGTAGTTGGACATCTTGCGCACATAGTTCGAACCTGAGAGATAGGGCTTTGTTGTGAACAGGCCTCCATCAGCGAACTGACTCATCCCGTACACATTTGGAACCATGACCCAGTCATAGGCATCCACGAACATCTCCATAAACCATTGATAAACACGATCAGGGTGAAAGCTGCACAGAAACATGATGTTTCCAATCAACATCAAACGCTCAATGTGATGGCACCAGCCGGTGTCAAGAGCATGATGAATGGCATCATCGATTGGAGCTATTCCGGTGGTTCCTTTGCTAAATGCGCTCGGGATCGGCTTCTGGTCACAATTCCAGAAGTTCGTGTCGCGCATTCGATCAGAATGCTGGCGATACATCGCGGCAATGAACTCACGCCAACCAATGATTTGACGGACAAATCCCTCCAACGAATTAAGAGGGATGGCCCTAACCTCAGCGACCTCCAGTGCTCGCTTTAGCACTTGTCTTGGTGTTAGCAGACCGATGTTGAGCATCGGTGTGAGTACCCCATGCCAAAGCACTCGGTGTTGACTGCTAATGGCATCCTCATAGTCACCGAAGTGGTAAAAGCGTTCGTCTAGAAAATGATCCAGCCAAGCAGCCGCTTGGCTGTGATTAATTGGATAGGTGAAGCGATCGGCGAATCCAACAAGTGTTAAGCCTTCATTCTCCAGCTGCCTGAGACTATCGCCAAGCTGATGATTGTGATCGCAATGGGGTTCCTTCGGAACACAGATTCCCTTCGGTAATCGCTTGCGGTTGTCAGCATCAAAACTCCACTGACCACCGAGGGGTTTGCCTTCAGGTGTGAGCAAAACATTCATGCGTTTGCGTTGCATGGCATAAAAACCAGCCATCAACGGTTTCCGACCCTGGTGGAAGTGATCGTTCAACACTGATTCGGGCGTTAATAGCATTGGCGTCTCAGCCTGCTCAAGGTTCCCGCCAGATTCTCTGATTGTCTTTTTAATTCCTTGTTCCAGGCGATGATCCACCGGATCGGCCATATAAAACGAGCGATAACCCTTGTTCCAGAGAATCCGTAGATGACCGCTGGTCTGCCTCGCCAGATGGTGGCGCTGAACGATCACTTCGAAGCCCTGGCCTCGTAGATCTTCCGCATAGGACTCCATCGAGGCACGGTGCAACAGTGCCCGCTGGCGGTGGATGCGCATTGGCGAGCTGGGATCGGTTCCAAAAAGGAGTGGGTCCTCAATCAGAGCGACGGCACGTCCTTTTCGGACCGAAGGGTGTTCGTAGAACAATTGGTGTGGATAGATCAGTGTGATGTCCATACTTCCCGCGTCGATACTGAGTGAATTAGGCCACGTATCGGCACAGTCTGAGGCCAAGAGCACGGGCATAACCGCGGTCGACGAGACCTGCCATTGGACTGAGCTCCCCTGCCTTGCAGTCCATCACAACCTTTTCACGATGCCCCTGTTGATCTTCCAGGCGCAAAAGCAATTGCCAATGGTTTTTCGCACTCCTTGTGATCGCGTCAGCGCAGACCGGACCGGTGCATAAACCTGGAGCGGCGAAAGCCTCGGATGGCCAAACAAGCAACATGCCAAAGATCACCAGCAATAGAGCCCTAAAGCAGCGTCTGAGGCTGAATCCATGGTGGTGCTTTAAGCCTCTATCAAGCATTAGGGGAGGGATCAGAGTGCTGCTCAGGCAAATTGTCATCGGAATGATCAGGGTGAAAATAAGCCCTGATCTGCTCTGCCATTCCAGGTCCAACGCCAGGTGCTGCCGTCAACTGTTCCAAGCTCGCCAGCTGGATGGCGTCGATGGACTGAAAGTGTGAAAGCAGTTCGCGGATTCGTTTCGGACCAAGCCCTGGAATATCCGAGAGGCGTGATCGTTTCATCCTCTGGCCCCTTTGCTGGCGATGAAAGCTGACGGCAAAACGGTGCGCCTCATCCCGTAAACGTCTGAGCAAGGCCACACCGAGCTGGTCAGGCTCACTCTCCAAAGGTTCACTCTCTCCGGGCAAGAAGATTTCCTCCCGCTGCTTGGCTAAGGAGCACACGTGTAGATCCTCAACCAGATCGAGTTCCCGCAGAGCCTCCATCACAGCTGAAAGCTGACCCTTGCCCCCATCAATCATGACGACATCGGGCCAGTCGTTGAGCCCATCAGTCTGGAGAGCACTTCCTCCTGTCTTACGAAGGGCGGTGAGGTCCCCACCTTCAGCTTTGACCCGGGCCCAGCGACGGAATCGACGGCGCATGATCTCAGCCATCGCCATGAAGTCATCACTGTGTCCAGCGCGAATACTGCTGCTGCAGATTTTGTACTTGCGGTAATGCTGTTTGGCGGGAAGACCATCGATGAACACCACCTGCGATGCGACAGCATCACTGCCTTGGATATGACTGATGTCGTAGCCCTCGATTCGCCTTGGAGGTGTTTGGAGTTCCAACAACTGCGCAAGGTCTTCCGTCGCCATGGCCTGCTGCTCTTGGCCTTGTTGAGCACGGAGAAGTTCGAATTCGGCATTGCGCTGCACAAGCTCAATTAGATCTGCTTTCTGACGACGCTGAGGACATTGAATCACCACTTTTCGTTCCCGTTGTTCTGCCAGCCATTCCTCCATGAGCTGATGCTGAGGGATCGGGTGTTGCACCAGCAATTCAGGAGGAACTTCCACAGCTTCAACCTGGCTGTAATGCTCCTCAATCACCCTCTGAAGAACCTGGCCTGGTTCCAGATCCTGAGCGTCGGCGGTATAAGCAAGACGACCAACAAGCTTGCCTGCTCTCATCTGAAATAACTGAACCGAGGCAACACGGTCGTCGCTGGCCAAGGCTAGAACATCTCGGCTCACCGATGAATCGGGCAAACTCATTTTTTGATCGGCCGTAAGCTGATCCAACCCTTGCAATTGATCTCTAATCTTTGCTGCCGACTCGTAATCAAGTCGCTCCGCATAGCGCGTCATCTGTTCAGAAAGCAGAGTCTGCAACTCATCGCTACGCCCCTGAAAAACCATCGCCACCTTCCTTAAGGTGTGGTGGTAATCATCAGAACTAACCTTCTGCTGGCAGACCCCTGGACACCGGCCGATTGAATAATTTAAGCAAGTGCGATCCGCATACAACGGTCGAGGACGTTGGCGTAACGGAAAGACCCTTTTGACAAGAAAAAGGGTGCGGCGCAGTAGGCCAACATCAACATAAGGTCCGTAAAAACGATCTAGAGGACTGCGGAAGCGACGTCGCCTTGTGATAAATATCCGCGGATAGGGCTCACTCCATGTAATGCAAAGGTAAGGGTATTTTTTGTCATCCTTGAGGAGCACGTTGAAATGCGGCTGATGATTCTTGATCAAGTTCGATTCAAGAACCAGCGCCTCAGCCTCGCTATCGGTCACGATGAATTCGATCTCACAGACCTGACGGGTCATCAGGCGGATTCTTGGTGATAGATCGTTGCGATGACGGAAGTAACTACGAACCCGACTGCGCAAGCTTTTGGACTTGCCCACGTACAGGATGCGGTCCTCTCGATCACGCATCAGATAACAGCCGGGCTCCGGAGGGATCTCCTTCAGCCTTCGCTCGAGGCGCTCTGGATGAGTCAGCAGCGTTTCAGTCGCAGCCACGGTTGCAGAGAACGTTCATCCTCCGTAGTTCCAACCAGTGGAGGCAAGGTTGAGGGCCTCGCCGTCTGCAATCAGCGTGGCCGTTTTGACTTCTCCGACGAAAACGGTGTGGTCACCATGAGCAACGGATCCGACAAGTTCGCACTCCATACCACCTACGGCATCTTTGAGGAGCGGCAGCCCAAGCGGGCCTTCGTCATAGGGAGCTGCATCGAATCGACCTCCTACCCCTGCTTGTGGCTTAAAAAATACAGCTGCCAAATCCTTCTGATCCGCCCTGAGAACATTGAGGGAGAAGCGAGTGCTGCGCTCAATCATCCCGTGGCTGGTGCTGTCGCTACGCACAGCCATCACCACCAAGGGGGGGTCGAAAGATCCTTGGGTCACCCAGCTGGCTGTAAACCCATTCACTTGGTCACCTTCGCGCACACCGCAGATAAACAGTCCGTGAGGGATCTTGCGCAGCAGCACCTTCTTGGCGTCGGCATTGAGGGTCATCGTTGATCGTCAAGCAATGGCGAGAATCTAGACATGCCTCGCTGCATAGGATCGATCCAGCTCAAGACAGGCCATGAGGGCTCTTTATCCCGGCAGCTTCGATCCCCTCACACTCGGGCACCTGGATTTGATCGAACGTGGCTGCAGTCTGTTTGGTGACGTGGTCGTGGCAGTCCTGCAGAACCCTGGCAAAACACCAGCCTTTTCCCTGGAACGACGGTTGAACCAAATCCGCACCGCCACAAACCATCTGAACGGAGTCGAGGTGATCAGTTTTGATGGCCTCACGGTCCAGTGCGCTCGCGAGCAGGGCGTGAATTTGATCCTCCGTGGCCTTCGGGCCATGAGCGACTTTGAATATGAATTGCAAATCGCCCACACCAACCGATCCCTGTCCGCTGAATTCGAGACGGTTTTCCTCGCGACGTCAGCTCACCACAGTTTTCTGAGCAGCTCGGTCGTCAAGGAAGTGGCCCGTTTTGGTGGGCCGGTTAGCCACATGGTCCCCGAGGTGGTGGCGGATGACCTCGCGAGGCTCTTTAATTTGCCTTTCCCGGCAAGGATGTGATGAGCGAGATGCGGTTCCCAGTTCTTGACCAGTTGGATCAACTGGAAGAAATTCTGCTCGAGGGCAGCCGCATCCCCTTCAGTGGTGGGCGGCTCGTTAATGAACAAGATGCCGTTGAACTGTTGGATGCGGTTCGCGAAACCCTGCCCAACCAGGTCACGCAGGCGGACCAGCTCCTCCAGAAACGCGATGATTTCATCTCCACTGCCAAGCATCAGGCCGACGAAATCGTTCAAAAGGCTCAGCAACAGCGTGAGCAACTCGTCAATGCCGCCTCGATCCGTCAGGAAGCAGAGAGACAGGTCAACGAACTGCGTGAGCAAACCCGTCAACAATGCGAACAGTTGCTGCAGACGACCCGTCAGCAATCAGCCCAGATCGAGCATGAAATGCAGACCAAGCTCTCTCAGCTCGAGCAGCAATTCGCCACACGCCGTCAGCAATTGGAGCAAGAGGCACTACAGCGGCGTCAGCAGCTCGATCAAGAGGCGATTGAGTTGAAACGGCAGCTTGCTGAGCAGCATGATCGAAATCGCCAACAGGCCTTGCAGGAACTTGAACAAGTTCGGCATGAGGGGTTGAGAGTTCAGAAAGAGGCTCAGGCTGAATCAGAGCGCCTCCATCAAGAGGCTCTTCAATACAGGCAACAAACCCAGCAGCAGTGCGAAAGCCTGATTCAGAGGACCCGTCAGGAAGCGGTCTCAGTGCAGGACGGCGCCAATCGTTACGCCGAACAAACCCTGGGAGAACTTGAGAATCGACTCAAGGAAATGGCCCAAGTTGTCTTGGCTGGACGCCAAGAATTAGTGAAGATCCAGACCATTCATCCGGAGAGCGGTCAGAGAGGCCCCGCATCAGATCGGAGCGGTCACGAAGCTGTACCAATCTCTCGGGCCCGTCGCGCCGCATCACGAATCAGATCGATGAAGGGCACGGGCTGAAGCTCTGCACCGAACGGAGTATCCGTCCGATTGTGCTGTTCGGGTTCGGAGCTCCGTTCGAGATCATGCTCACAAAGCGAGGACCATCGTTCGTCTGCAGAATTCCACTGACGGATCGAACCCCTGTCAATGTTCCTGTTTTCCCATGGAATCGGCCTTCAAGGCTGCTCCCTCGGAAATAGTTCCTCAGTGTGCCTCGCTGTCCTGCAATCGCCATTGAGGCTGTGTAGTAGGCGCTGAGTGGATGTTGATTCATGCGCAGTAGGAGCGCCGCCAAAGTGCGACTCGTGACCCGATTTCCCCGTGAAAGGCCGCTGCCATCGGCAATCGTCAGTCCCGAGACCGGCAAATTCTGAGATCGCATCCAACGCATCGCTTGATGGGAAGCTTGTTTGACGTCCCAACGATCAGCAGCCTGGCGAAGCAATACTTCCGCGGTGAAGTTATGGCTTTCTGTATTGGCCAGGCTGAGCAAAGCATGCATCGGTGCTGATGTTTCTTCGTGGAGTACGACGCGTCGCTGACGATCGGACTGACCGTGCTTGAACCTTGTTGCATTGGGTTCCTCTGCCTTCAGCATCTGCATGCGCACCTGACCGCCCTGACGCTCGATCTCACGCTGCATCAGGGTTTGGAACCGTGCAGATGGATTACTGATTGCACGTCCGAGAGCATTACTCGTGAGTGCAAGTCGTGTGATTGGAGCGCCATAGGCCTCAGCACGATCTGCCGGATGCCAGTCAGTGGGCCACCAGCGCTGACGTGGTTCCTCCCGCAACATCAACTGAACTGTTCCAGCAGGATTGGTGCGGGCTCCACCGTGACCAAGGGCTGCCATGGCAAAACGTTGGACCCCTGCCAGCCCTAAATCCGGATCGCCTTGGCCCTCGATCTCCATCACTCCATCAGGACGACGTAGCAGGCGAGTTTTCAGCCGGAAGTCTGCCCCAAGCCTGTCGAGGGCGAAGGCCGTGGTGATCAGTTTCTGGTTCGAGGCAGGCACAAGCGAACGACTGCCATTCACATCACCGATCAGGGAGCCTGTTGGATCAACAACACTGATACTCCACGCACGATTGGAAGAACCAACGTGCCGGCTGAGGGCCGTTTGTAATGGCTTGCAGGTCTTGCCCTTCTGGAGAAGGGGAAGAGCTTGATTGCTTGAGGGCGGCGGTGGTGCCAACAACGGGATCCTCGGCTGTTGGTCTGTGGTCTCCGAGAGGTATGCACTCAGTTCAGACTCAC
>Ga0189288_10214_pt1 | contig 39880 bp, 32 predicted proteins | sample UW105minimetaG_FD_130316 | JGI IMG/M metagenome (GOLD analysis project Ga0189288, IMG submission 130316) | Marine microbial communities from the Costa Rica Dome - UW105 mini metaG | ecosystem: Environmental > Aquatic > Marine > Oceanic > Photic zone | place: Costa Rica: the Eastern Pacific...
CCAATTATGAAGAACGATACCGCAATCGCGTGCTCGGCAATCTCAAACGCCGCGCCAAGTCGTTCGGCTATGATTTGCAGGAACTACCCGCAGAGGCTGACAGGGCTGTTTCTTAGGAAGGCCGCGCAAAAGCACGGCCTTTTGTCTGTTTGTTCACGGGTATCAATCAGAGCCCGAGCTGAGACTTCAGTTGATCTAGGATCACTGGAAGGGTCTCAGGGCTGTCCTTGGCCTGTTGGAGCAGTGTTTTAGCCGCTGTTTTGGCAACGAGGTTCAGTTCGGAGCTGTCGATATACTCCGCAACCTTGTCAAAATCGAACCCAGCAACCGTCAGCAAATCGGTGATGTTAGACGCCGCAGCACCCGCCGTGCCTGTCACGGCCTCAGCCGTTGCAGCCGCCGCATCTGTTGCGCCCTCTACAGCTTCGGCAGCAACATCCGCGCCCGCATCGACAACAGAAGTTACCGCGTCCGTTGCGGTTTCGGTCACAGCTGTCGCAGCCTCACCGGTGGCATCAGCTGCCGCGCCCGCGACCTCTGTTGTGGTATCCACCACAGACGATACGGCATCTGTTGCCGTCTCAGTCACTGCGCTCGCGGCATCTCCGGCAACTTCAGCTGCTGCACCCGCTACATCTGCAACGGCCTCAACGCCGGTTTCTGCAACCGAAGACACCGCCTCAGACGCAGCTGCGGCAGCGGCTTCACCAAGTTCACCAGCCCCGGAGAGTGCGTCACTGACCGCATCTCCAACCGCTTGCGCCGCATCCTCAGCCACACCTTCCGCGGCCGTTGTTACAGCGTCGGCTGCCTCAGCAGCCGCTGCCGCAGCGGATTCTGCGGTTGTATCGACGGCCTCAACAGCGTCAGCCACCGCATCTTCGACGGCATCCGCCAGGGTTTCTGCGGTCTCTTCGGCAGGTGCCTCGACCACCTCTTCAACCTGTGTCTCCTCAACGGGAGCAGGTTCGGTCACAACTGGTGCTGCCGCTTCGGGCTCTGCAACCTGACCTGTGTACCAGATATATCCACCAATCGATGCGGCTGCAGCGATGCAAATTAGGATCAGATTCCTCATTCGGTCTCTCCCATAACAATACGGTCACATGAACAACGCGCTCATGCGTTGACATGGATGTGCCTGTGCAATAGGCCCACAACAAGGGGGAAACTACCTATTCTTAACGCAGTTTAACCCGATTGCGGCTTGAAAGACGCCCAAGCCCTGTTTACTTTGACGCACTGACCTGAACCGGAAAATGGAGCAAACCAATAGCCCGCCGTCCGCATAACGCGCCTCCGCAGCGCGACACTGGCCCCCGCGTAAATGATCGCATCCGGGCCCCCGAAATCCGCCTCATCGGCGCCGAAGGTGAAAATGTTGGAGTTGTCTCTCCGGCACGCGCCATGGATATGGCCATCGAGGCTGGTCTTGATCTGGTAGAGATTTCGCCCAACGCGAAGCCCCCGGTCTGCAAGATCATGGATTACGGCAAGTTCAAATATGAACAGCAAAAACGTGAATCCGAAGCACGCAAAAAGCAAAAGACCATCGAAGTCAAAGAGGTGAAGTTCCGTCCCGGCACCGATACCCATGACTACGAAGTCAAAATGCGCAACGTGCTGAAGTTCTTGGATGGGGGCGACAAGGTCAAAGTGACCCTGCGTTTCCGTGGCCGCGAAATGGCCCACCAGCAACTTGGACGTGAGTTGCTTGAGCGTGTGGCCGAAGATGTCAAAGAGATTGGCAAGGTCGAGAACATGCCAAAAATGGAAGGTCGTCAGATGGTTATGATGATCGGCCCATTGCCGAAGTAATCTTCGATTTATTGCATTTGATTAAGAACCCGCCGGTTTTCGGCGGGTTTTTTTTTGTATCGGCTTCTACCCCGCAGCGCGATCAGGCCTCGCGTAGGCGTCCACGCATCGGGATCTCTTTCAACAGCCCGCCGACACCCATGCGTGCTATGTCACTCGGCGCAACCTTTACGTCACAAATCAATCTTTCCAGCACCCAGTCGGCCCCATTCATCGCAGGGGAGCGCGCGCAGCCCGGAAGCCCGATGACCGGCCGGTCATTCAACTTACCGAAGAACAAAAGGTTGCCCGGATCAACCGGCATTCCGAAGTGGATGACCTCGCCACCTGCCTGCCTAAGCGCCTCTGGGGCGACATCATAGGGATCCGATGTTGCCGAGCCGGTTAGAATCAGCACAAGCTCTTCCTGCGTCGCCCGCAACGCCTCTGCCAGAGCGGACACGTCGTGGCGCACCTGACATTCTGGTGCAAGACTCACCCCCAAGCGATCCAATCGCTCTTTGGTCACCGCCTGCCCCTTCTCCCCTTTGGCTTCTGGGTCGATTGTCGTTTGGATCAATCGCGCAGTTTTATGCTGTGCGGGTTTTAAGCGCAGCGCCGATTGCCCTGCCAGACAGGCAGCCTCAAGAGCGGCCTTAGGCACGCCATAGGAAATAATCTTGACCGTAGCGATCATCCCATTGATCGCAGCGCGCTGCCATGCCGGCACCGTCGCCACCGTGATCATTGGATGCAATGCGTTCAACGCATCGATACGATCTGCCAGGACTTCGATGACCCCGGGTGCCGTTGCGTAGATGTTCACGCGCCCTGTAGATGCCTGCCCCAAACGCAGGCCCGCGCGTTCTGGATCTGGAACAATTGCTTTGGCAAGACGATCAGCCGCAACATCCTCATGCAGATCCTCAGCCTCTAACCGCGCAACCGTGACCTCGCTAAGTCCCGCACCTGTTATGCGCTTCAGGTCATCCGGGGTCAGCACCCGCCCTTTTCGTAACCTGCCATCCGGCAAACCCAAAGAATGTGCGAGAATTGCCCCTTCGGCCTCGGAAACAGACACTGGACCAAACTTCATGCGCCTTTCCTCAGCACCTGCGTCATCTCTGACAGAATTGACACAGCGATTTCTGGCGGACCAGATGCGCCTATATCCAAACCAATCGGTCCATGGATGCGCGCAATTTCACCTGCGGTAAATCCAGCCTCGGTGAGCCGCGCCTCACGCTTTGCATGGGTACGTTTTGATCCAAGCGCGCCGATGTAGAAACAATCGGATCTCAAAGCGGCATGTAACGCCGGATCATCGAGTTTGGGGTCATGGGTCAACAAAACCAGAGCCGTGCGGCTATCAAGACCATGCGCCTCGACGGCCTCGTCGGGCCAATCAAGCACCAAGGTCTCCCCCGGAAAACGATCAGACGAAGCAAAGGCCTCGCGTGGATCGATGACCAGCGGGTCATAGCCTGCGATCCGCGCCATGTGCAAAAGCGCCTGAGTGATGTGGACCGCACCGACAACGACAAGACGCAATGGCGGGTTGTGGATTGCAACAAATGTTCGGCTGTTCTCTTCAAAGCCTGAGCGGTCCATCCGGAACCGATCTTCATGCCCGGACAGGTCCAGCCAGCGCTCGCCCGTATCCAGATCGACAACATAGGCCACCGGGCGGCGAGCAGAACGCGCCGCTACAAGATCCGCCAGAACCTCTGATGACAAAACCGACCCGATGGGTTCCAAGAGCACGCGAATGGTGCCGCCACAGGCCAGACCAACGGCAAAGGCATCATCATCCGAAACCCCGAACTCAAGCTCACGCGCGGTGGTTTCCTCCAGCGCTTCAAGCGCTTCCATGATCACGGCCCCTTCAACACAGCCACCTGAAACCGAGCCTTCGATCTGACCATCACCAGAAATCACTAACTGACTGCCAACACGGCGCGGCGCGGAGCCCCAGGTTTCGATCACCGTCGCCAAAACCGCGCCAACGCCTGCACGATGCCAGTCCAAGGCCTGTTCTGGAATATTGTCAAATCGCTGCATCACATGTCTCCCTGCCCTAACCTACTCATTTAGGAAGAGCTGTCGCCTTGTCCAAAGGTCTCGGTAAAGAAAAACATCTGACCCGCGGGTCAGGTGCTTGTCACATCATGGGTGTAGATCCAGTCAAACTGGTGCAGCATTTTACCCGGGGCCAATCGTCCAAGCACGGACAGGCCCAGATGCGCGGTCTTGCGAACCAATGGGTTCCGAAGATGATACTTCCAAGCATTCCCCGTTGCCGCGGCTACAATCTTTGACACTCTGTCATGCCGCCGCTGCTGATACTGGGCCAGTCCACTTTGCAGATCTGGTGCGGCATCAAGACTATCGGCAAGCACCCAGGCATCTTCCAGCGCCATCACCGCGCCCTGCGCCATAAACGGCAGCGTCGGATGTGCCGCATCGCCAAGCAGGGCAACCCCCTCGCCGTACCAATTCCGCGCTACAGGGTGTCGGAACAATCCCCAGAGGCCGGGCTCCTGCGCCGCATGAAGCAGATCCTGCATCGCGCCAAATTCAGCAAAACTGCGCTGAAGCTGGCCAGTGGTGTCGCGATGGCTCCAGCTTTCTTCAACCCAATCCTTGCGTTCTTCTACGGCCACAAGATTGACCATTTCACCACCGCGCAACGGATAGCTGACCAGATGCCGTCCCGGCGCCATATGCACCCGTGCTTCGGGTGGATGCCCCGCGATATTGGGCACTGTCGCTCGCCAAGCCACCTGACCGGTGAAAAATGGGGCCGAAACCCCATTCAGGATCGGACGCAAGACGGAATGAAGACCATCGGCCCCAATCACAAGCTCATCTTCAACCTGATCACCATTACACAGCTCAACACGCGGCCGCGCCCCGGGATGCACTGTCTCAACTTTTTGTAACAGTCGGATTTGCACCCCTGCTGCACGCGCTGATTTGGCCAAGAGATCAATGAGATCCGCGCGGTGCACAAAACGATAGCTTTGTTGGTTTGGCAAACCGGCCAGATCAAGCCGCAAAACCTCTCGCCCTGCCCGGTAATCTCTCAGCGCCACAGCTTGTCCCGCGAGTGAAATGTCCTTGAAAGGCTCTACGAGCCCAAGTGCCTCCAGAACCCGAAGACCATTGGGGCTCACCTGAATTCCAGCCCCAACTTCGCGAATGGCATCGGCCTGTTCCAGAACGCGCACCTGCGCGCCGCGCAGCTGAAGCGCAAGGGCGACAGTCAATCCACCGATGCCGCCGCCAATTACGGTGACCTGCTTATCTGTAAGTGCCATGTCCGCCCCTGATCACGCAAAAACGCCGAGGCGATGCCCCGGCGTTCAGGTTTTTCAGTTTGCCACCTTAGTCGTCGCGATGAACTTTTTCACGACGCTCGTGGCGTTCCTGTGCCTCAAGGCTCATGGTTGCGATCGGACGTGCGTCCAAACGTTTGAGGCTGATCGGATCACCCGTCACATCGCAATATCCGTATTCACCTTCATCGATCCGGCGCAGTGCCGCGTCGATTTTGGCAACCAGTTTGCGCTGACGATCCCGTGTGCGCAGTTCCAGCGCCCGATCGGTTTCTTCACTGGCCCGGTCGTTCACATCGGGAATATTCCGCGTGCCTTCCTGCAGTGTCTCGATGGTGTCGCGGCTATCTGCCAGCAACTCGTCTTTCCATGCATAAAGCTTGCGGCGGAAATATTCTGTTTGCCGCTCATTCATAAAAGGTTCGTCTTCAGCCGGACGATAGTCATCCGGAAGGAAGGTTTCGGGCTTCATGGTCGCTCCCTCGTGTTCGCCAACATCCGACACTGTCAAAAGCTCCTCCAGATCATTGGCACCCCTGCGGGCTGCATCTATCCTATGGGCTAGGTCTTGTCACTACTCAAACAAACACGGCATGACCCTGCGCCTCGGCAAGAAGGTGCGCCATCGCACACCAAACACCCCTGAGATGATTTAACAGTCTGACAGCAAATCCTTTCTTCATCTTTAACCGTTTTTCTTAGAGGCGATGCGACTCACGTCACTTTGCAAAGATCGGAGCATGAAATGTTGAAACTGACTGTTGCACCAGTCATCGCTTTTTCAGTTTTCGCCGCATTTTCTGGCGCTTTGGGTGCACAAGAGAAGGAATCAATTGCCTCAGTGGGCTCCTGGGATGTAATCCGCCATGCCCCCGGGGGTGAGTTCATCGGCTGCAGCATGGAACGCGGCAGTGGGACTTTTGATTTTGGATTGATGCGCAACTCGGATGGCTGGCGGATCGGTTTCAAACCTATGGGCATGCAGCATGGCCTATCGGTTCCTGTGACCCTGACACTTGGCGTGCAGCAAAAAACCTTGGCCATTGTTGTTGAAGGCCCTTCGGGATTTGGTGTGATTGATGAAACGCTGGTTGAGGCCATCGCCGCAGCGCGCAGTATGCAGGCTGTGGTCAACGACGCCCCACATGAGTTGTCTTTGACAGACACCCGTGAGGCCATCGCCGTGACTCTTTCCTGTTTTGATCGACGTGGCCGAGGGTCACGCGCAACCTTCACGTCAAACAACTGACGGCTAGAGAGATCGGGTTTATCCAACTTGATACGGCACTGAGATCCCGAAGATAGTTTTGTGGTTTATAGAGCGCGCTTTTGAAGAAGCCCGCCCCAAAAAGGATTTATCTCATGGGTTTTCTCACGAAACTTATTTCAGCATCCGCTGTTTGTTTTGGACTGGTCAGTCAGGCTCAGGCCTTTGACCTCAATGGCAGTCACTATGCGGATGTGCGTGGATGGCGCGTGGTTCAAAACCAATTTGGCTGCTCCGCTCCGGCTATGTGCCCGGTACTGGCCCAAGCGTGATCTTCAATACGCCCCCGGCGGGTGGCTGGCAGATGATCTTTGTCGATCCTGCGCATTATGGCGATGTGCCGGGTGTGGTGGATGTCGACAAATACAGCTTTGACGACACATTTTATGTCGATGGCGGTTACGCCTATGGCGGCTTTGACCTCTCGCTGCGCAAATCCGTGGGTCAGGGTCGCATGCTTTACGCGGATATTGGCGGGGTTCGGTATGAACAAAGTTTGCGCGGATCCACAGCTGTGCTTCTCAAACTGGAAGAATGCTGGACCCGGATGTCAGGCTGGACCACACGACCCAACAAGGCCCCAACCCGCGCTTTCAAATGACGGAACGGCGCTGCTTGCAATAGCAGCGCCTGCCGGGTACCCAAATTCAACAGTATTATAGGGGCCCCCATGACCGTTCGTTTCCAAGGCACAGACAGCTATGTCGCCACCGATGACCTGACAATGGCGGTGAATGCCGCCGTAACTCTCGAGCGCCCTTTGCTGGTCAAAGGCGAGCCGGGCACAGGAAAAACCGAACTGGCGCGACAGGTGGCCAGTGCCTTGGGCCTGCGCATGATCGAGTGGAATGTGAAATCCACGACCAAGGCCCAACAGGGCCTATATGAGTATGATGCGGTGTCGCGCCTTCGTGACAGCCAGCTTGGGGATGAACGCGTCAATGACGTGTCGAACTACATCCGCAAAGGCAAACTTTGGCAAGCTTTTGAAGCCGGCGAAAAGGTTGTGCTGTTGATTGATGAGGTGGACAAGGCGGACATCGAGTTTCCCAACGACCTGTTGCAAGAGCTCGATAAGATGGAATTCCATGTCTACGAAACCGGCGAGACCATCCGCGCCAAGACACGGCCAATTGTGATCATCACTTCTAACAACGAAAAAGAACTGCCCGACGCCTTCCTGCGTCGCTGTTTCTTTCACTACATCAAGTTCCCTGAGCCTGAGACCCTGCGCCGGATTGTCGAAGTGCACCATCCCGGCATCAAAGAAGCGCTTTTGACCACGGCCCTCACCCAGTTTTACGAACTGCGTGAACAGACAGGCTTGAAAAAGAAACCCTCGACCTCTGAGGTGCTCGACTGGTTGAAATTGATCCTTGCCGAAGATCTCACTGCGGAAGATCTCAAACGCGATGGTGTCAACGCCCTGCCCCGTTTGCACGGTGCGCTGCTGAAAAACGAACAGGATGTGCATCTGTTTGAACGTCTTGCCTTTATGGCCCGTCGCCAGCGCTAAACTTTTTGTCCAATGGGCGGTCTTCCTGCCGCCCATTGTTCACGTTTTCGCCGCAATTTCACGCGGCGCACTCCCAAAAATCACAGTTTTCACGGTAGGCACGCCGCAAAGTCGCCACGGTTAACAAGGCGTTAACACACCTTCCCCTTCAGGTTGGCGCAAAAATGCCCAAGCCAACATTTTGAATTCATTCAAACTTTCAGTAAGAGGCGCCTACAGGCAATATTTTTCCACAGGTTTAAATTCTATATTGCGCAGAAACCCTGCTTTTGCCCTATAGTGTCCAAAGAGTGGACAGAAAAACATCGGATCGTCAGACATCCGAGTAACGACAAAGCAGGCAGGCTTAACAACGTGTCCCATAATATGGTTCTTCCGATGCACACCCTGTGTGCCGTCGGTGATTTAATGCGTAGATTGCCCCGCAAAGCAGATGATGTTTTGCGTGATGTGCTTTGGCGTTTCACTTGGATCTATCCTGGACATCTGGCCTCTGGTCCGACGTCTCAAACGTTCCTCAAAGATCCGAGGTCGTGATGCGCAAAGCACGTCGTTTCCTTCTTCCAATGTGTCTGGTGCTCGGGGCCTGTATGCCCGTCGCCCAAAACGACACTGCCACACGAACCGCAGTCATTGTGGACACTGGCCTTCCCCCGATGAAAGCTTTCACAGTGCCCCGCCCCACCACACCGGTGGCGTCGAACTCCGATATGGCTCGCGATTTCCTGGATCTTGCCTTTGAGCTTGAATCCGGTCGAAGCTTGCCCGTGTTGACCCGATTTGAGGGGCCGATCTCGGTCCGCGTCACGGGCGCGCCAACAGCCTCACTGGGATCGGATCTCGGGCGTTTGTTGTACCGCCTGCGCACCGAGGCCGGGATCAACATCAAACATGATCAGTCCGAGACCGCGCAGATTACCATTCAGGCCGTCACTCGGGCAGATATTCGCAGACACCTGCCGCAGGCCGCCTGTTTTGTTGTGCCCAATGTCACCTCGCTTGCCGAGTACCGGGCCTATCGCCGGACAAAACGCACAAGCTGGTCTCAGCTGCGCAGCCGCGAAAAGCTCGCGATTTTCCTGCCAAATGATGCCAGCCCGCAAGAGGTTCGCGATTGTCTGCATGAGGAGCTGGCGCAAGCCATTGGTCCTCTGAACGATCTATATCGCCTGCCGGACAGCGTGTTTAACGATGACAATGTTCATACCGTGCTGACCGGTTATGACATGATGATTCTACGCGCCTATTACGATCCTGCGTTGCGCAACGGCATGACCCGCAGTCAGGTTGCCGACCGCCTGCCTTCCATTCTTGCGCGTATCAATCCACGTGGACGTGGGGGTGCGGCAAAACGTTTGGCCAAAACGCCGCGTGTCTGGATCGAAGCCGTTCAAACCGCGCTTGGCCCCGGCGCCAATCCCAGCCAAAGACGCAGCGCAGCAAATGAAGCCTTGAACGTGGCCTCGGCCATGGGGTGGACCGATCACCGCCGCGCCTTTTCGCACTACGCCATGGGACGCCTGCTTCAGGCCTCTGACCCGAATGCCGCGCAGCAGCAGTTTATGCAGGCTCAGCGCTATTTTGGGCGTGGCCCCGAAACCGCATTGCACCGCGCCTATGTGGCCTCGCAGCTTGGCGCTTATGCCATCAGCGCAGGTCAGGGAGAACAGGCTCTGGCTTTGATCACTCCGCATCTGGATACCGCCGCGCGCCACGAAAATGCGGCTCTTTTGTCGACCCTGATGATGCTGCGCGCAGAGGCGCTGGATCTGTCGGGCCGGGCCACGGAAGGGCGCAAAGTGCGGCTGGACTCTCTGGGGTGGGCAAGATACGGCTTTGGCTCAGACTGGGCCGTGCGTGCGAAACTGCGTGAGATTGGCTCGCTCAACCCGGCGAAACGGAGAAAACACGCGCTATGATCGTGATTATTGGGGCCATCTTGGGCGCTCTTTTGGGGGCCATGACCGCCAAACGCCGCAAGGGCAACACCGCTGACATTCTGCAATATGCCGTGGTTTATGCCATTGGTCTGGCGCTTGCAGGGATGGCTCTGACAATTGTGATCGAAAAGCTCGCCGGCTAAACGTGGCGTCGTGCATTGCGGGCCCCTTGGCCCGCAGCTAAGGTCTCGCCATGTTTGTACCTTTCTTCGAAAACCTGAGACAGGCCGGTGTCCCGGTTAGCCTCCGCGAATATCTTGCCTTCCTTGAGGGCATGACAGCCGGGCTTGCGACCTATGATGTTGAGGCGTTCTATTTTTTGGCCCGCACCGCGATGGTCAAAGACGAGCGCCATCTCGATCGGTTTGATCAGGCCTTTTCCCAGAGTTTCAAAGGCCTAGAAGCCATCACCCCAGATCAGGTTCTTGACGCCGTCGATCTCCCTGAGGAGTGGTTACAGAAACTTGCTGAAAAGCATCTGAGCGATGAAGAAAAGGCCGAGATCGAAGCCTTGGGTGGCTTTGAAAAGCTGATGGAGACGCTCAAAGAGCGCCTGAAGGAGCAAGAGGGCCGACATCAAGGCGGCAACAAATGGATTGGCACCGCCGGAACCTCCCCCTTTGGGGCCTATGGCTATAACCCAGAAGGCGTGCGTATCGGGCAAAAAGAAAGCCGCCATCAACGCGCCGTCAAAGTTTGGGACAAAAGAGAGTTTCGCAACCTCGATGACAGCGTCGAATTGGGCACGCGCAATATCAAGGTTGCGCTGAAACGGCTGCGCAATTGGGTGCGCGACGGGGCCGAAGACGAACTTGATCTGGATGGCACCATTCGCGCAACGGCCGAGCATGGGTATCTTGATGTCAAAACCCGCCCCGAGCGTCGCAATGCCGTCAAGATCTTGCTGTTCCTGGATGTGGGGGGCTCGATGGATCCCTATATCAAAGTTGTGGAAGAGCTGTTTTCAGCGGCACGGGCCGAGTTCAAACATCTGGAATACTTCTATTTCCACAATTGCCTTTATGAAGGGGTCTGGCGTGACAATTCACGCCGATGGGATCAACAAACCCCGACCTGGGAGGTGCTGAACACCTATGGGTCAGACTACAAATGTATCTTTGTGGGCGATGCCAGCATGTCGCCTTATGAAGTTGCCTATGCGGGCGGGGCCAATGAACACTGGAACGCCGAATCAGGCCAGGTCTGGTTGGAACGTGTGCGCCAGCAATGGGATCATCACCTCTGGATCAACCCGGTGACGGAAAAGCAATGGCAGTACACTCAATCCATCCAGATGATCCGCGAAATCTTTGAAGATCGTATGGTTCCCATGACCTTAAGTGGTGTCGACCAAGGCATGCGCCTGCTTGGACGTTAGGGAAAGCACTAAAACTCTCTCTATTATGCAAGGCTTTGGCTAGCCCCCGTTCATACCTCCGAAACTTTTCACGCTCAAATCTGATGCGGAACTTTTGGAAGGTATGAACATGTCTCTTCGTTACAGGATCATCATCGCAATTCTGGTGTGTTCTGTGGTTTCGGCGGCCTTTGTTGCGACGCCGCTCTTCCTCGGTGCCCGACAAATGGTCAGCGCGGGCAGTGAACGGGAAATGACACAGGTGAAGGCGGGGATCGAGACCGCGCTGTCCGCACGCATCACCGAAGCCCTGTCGATGTCTGCCTTCTTTGCGGGAATGCCTCGGGTGCAACGGGCAATGCCCAAAAGCGATACCAAAGGCCTGCACCGGTTGTTTGTGAAAGACTTTGACGATCTTTCCGCCCAGACCGGCATCACGCAAATTCAATTTCACACGCCAGACAATGTTTCTGTTCTGCGCGTGCATGACCCTGAGAACCATGGCGATACGCTCACCGACACCCGCCCGATTGTTGCCGAGGCAAACGCCCAAGGTGCGTCGATCGCAGGTTTGGAACATAGCGTAAACGGTCTCAACATCATTGGTGTCTCCTCCGTCAAAGCCCGCAAAAAACATGCGGGCACCGTCGAGGTCGCCTTGAGCTTCGACAATGCGCTCTTGGACAGGATCACAAGCGGAACGGATTCATCGCTCGAGGTCTATCTTCTGACCGATGACACCCTGCCCCGTCTGACCTCGCGTTTCGACGGAGAGGCGCTGTTGAGCGCGGATCAGGTACAGGCCGCGGCAGAAGAGGGGCATATCCCCCAACCAGGAAGCTTCCCCGATCTCGAAATGGTGGGCACAACCTTTCCAATTCTCGATTACGCAGGCAAACCCATCGCCATTGCCCATGTTCTGGTGCCACAGGCCGCCTATCTTGCCATTGAGCAACAAATGCTCATGGTCGGTGGGATTGCGACCGGCGTGGCCTTGCTGCTCAGCATGATCATGGCCTGGGTCTTCGGCAAACGCCTGACCGGAGCTCTGGAGAAGGTTATCCGTCGGATGCGTCGTCTCTCGGACGGCGAAATTGACGTCGACACCTCAGATCTCAGCAATCAGTCCGGTGAGATTGGCGCAATGGTTTCGGGGCTGGAATCATTCCGCGAAGGATTGATTGAAGCCGGCGACCTACGGCGTCAGCAGGAAATTCATCAGGCCGAACAAGAACACGTCGTTTCCGTCCTCGCCCAGGGCTTGGGTCAGCTGGCCAGCGGCAATATGCACACTCGCATTCACGAAGATATGGGCGAAGGTTATGTTGGTCTTGTTAGCGATTTCAATCGGGCTGCAGAACAGCTGTCACACCTGGTCGATGAACTGACAGATTCCGCCTCCAATATTCTGAGTATCTCGGAAACCATCGGCAATGCCGCCGAAGATCTTTCTGCACGCACCGAGAATTCGGCCGCCTCGCTTGAAGAAACCGCAGCGGCGCTTCAGATGGTCACCGGGGCTGTGACCTCCAGTGCCGAAAGCGCCAAAGGGGCCAACCAGGTTGGTCAGGGTGCGATTGCCAAAGCAGAAACTGGCGCGGGAATCGTCTCAGAGACGGTCGAAGCCATGGGTGAAATTGACAAATCGTCCGAAGAAATCGCGCGGATCAGCGGAATCATTGATGATATCGCCTTCCAGACCAATCTCCTGGCTCTTAATGCGGGTGTAGAGGCCGCACGTGCGGGTCAGGCCGGAAGCGGGTTCGCCGTCGTGGCCGGAGAAGTTCAAGCCCTGTCACAGCGCACCGCAGAAGCCGCGGGTCAGATCAGTCAGCTGATCGCAAATTCCGGGGAACGCGTGACACAGGGTGTGGCTTTGGTTGGACGCACGGGTTCGGCCCTGGATGAAATCCTCACCACCGTGCAGGATGTCACCACCCGCGTTGGCGAGATTGCCAACCTAAGCCAGGACCAGTCTCAGGGTCTTTCAGAGGTGAACGCGGCCGTCGGGCAATTGGATCAGGCCACCCAGCAAAACGCGGCGATGTTCCAGCGCACATCAGACGCCAGCCAGGCTCTGGTCAAAGAGGGCGCGCGCCTGCGTGACCTGGTTGGGCAGTTTAACGGACAGCCTGCGACTTCAGAAGACACGATGATGGCCCAATCGGCGTAAGATCAAAGGTCCGCGTCTCAGCATTAGGACGGCTCGCCAATTTGGCGGGCCGTTTTTTGTGTGACACTACCTTTCTGACAACGCCATGCTTAGTGATTGCCAAAACACTGTCTTCCCCAAGCTCTCCCTCGCTGCTATGCCTAGCGCAGACACTCTGGCGATGGCGTCGCCTGGGGATTTTCCCTTGTCCACTACGTGATCCTGTACGCCGGGACTTTCAATCGGGAGGTTGAAGGCCCCGCCTTGTCTCCTGCGCAACAGGAGCAAAAGATGACCTGGTCACCTGAAAAAACCGAAGTCAAAAGCTGGAACGAATGGGACACGCTGCGCCACGTGATTGTTGGACGTGCGGATGACTGTCACATCCCCCCAGAAGAACCCGCACTTGAGGCCAAGGTCCCGGAAGACAGCGACATGCGCGGCCAATGGGGCCGTCGTCCGCAGGAAACCATCGATCGCGCCAACGAGTTGCTCGACAACTTTGCCAGTCAGCTGCGCAATCGCGGCATCCGGGTCGACCGCCCAACGTCGATTGATCACTCTCAGCCTGCGACAACCCCGGATTTTCACACCGACAGCCAGTTCGGCTGTATGCCGCCGCGTGATGTGCTGCTGACCGTAGGACACGAAATCCTCGAAGCGACCATGTCTTACCGTTGCCGCTGGTTCGAATATCTCAACTATCGTCCGCTGATGCAGCAGTACTGGGATGAAGATCCCAAATTCCGCCATGAGGCCGCGCCGAAACCGCGACTGACCGATGCGGATTACCATCCGGATTATCTGAGCGACAAAATTGGAGTGGAAAAACGTCTGGAATGGGCGGCGAAAAAGTTCTTTGTCACCACCGAAGAAGAGCCACTGTTTGACGCCGCCGATGTGCTGCGCTTTGGGCGTGATCTGGTAGTGCAGCATGGTTTTACCACCAACCAAAAGGGTATCGAGTGGCTGCGCCGTCACTTCCCCGATCACCGGGTTCATACCGTGAACTTCCCCGGCGACCCCTACCCGATCCACATCGACGCCACCTTTACCCCGCTGCGTCCCGGTCTGATCCTCAACAACCCTCAACGTCGTCTGCCAGAAGAGCAGCGCGGCATGTTTGAGAAAAACGGCTGGGAAATTGTGGATGCTGCTCAACCCGCGCACAATGCGCCCCCTCCCTTGTGTTATTCCTCAACCTGGCTGTCGATGAACGTGCTTGTTCTGGACCCGAAAACCGTCTGTGTCGAGAAATCAGAGGTCTATCAGGCCGAACAGATGGACAAACTGGGGATGGAAGTGGTCGAAGTAGAGCTGCGCGACGCCTATGCCTTTGGTGGTGGATTGCACTGCTGCACCGCAGATGTGTACCGAGATGGCGATTGCGAAGACTATTTCCCCAATCTCTAAACACCGCCTGCCCCTTGCTGGCCCCTTTCGGGGTCAGCAAACCAATTTATACACCTCAGCCTGTTAGCCAATCCGCGCCCTCACGTTCCCTCGAACAGCATCCGACCGTACCATACCGAAGGCCAATCCGATGTCAGAAACAGAATACGGGCAGTCTTTCACGCTTAGAACCGGGTTCGTCTTTGCCGCCACAGAGGGTGAAGATAGGTCGATCTTGAAGAGCGAAGCGTATTATTGATCCGGGCCATCTACAGCTTCTCGCATCCAGCGTTGGAGGGTCGCGATAGAATGCTCGGAACTGACGCCACAAGCCGGATCCAACACAAGCGGGCCGGGGCGATAACCGCGAGATTTCAGCCCTCGCTGCACGCTTTCCACCAGCCGAATATCTTCTTCGACCGTTGTCTCGCGATCCTGGATTGCAAGTCCGCGGATCACATCGCTTTCGGCTCCCCCAGGCGTGAACCAGCCGCGCCAGACGGTACAGTTCTGCGCCCCTTCCGCCCGCCAGTGATAGGTGTTGAGGACATTGCCAGGATAGCACTGAAACGAGAACATGGGCCATAAGAACCAGCTTTGATAATCCCCCGCATGAGGGACAGACAGGTCCACAGGATAGGTCATTTTCTCGATCGACTGGCATTCAGTCGTATGGCGCAGAACGTATCCGCCCTCCGCATCCGGCTGAATGTCATAGGTTTCGGGCTTGATCACACCCTCGGCAAAAGTCGCGTGATTGATGGGACAGTGATAGCACTCGGAATAGTTCTCGACCGAGACCTTCCAGTTGCAGTTTTCCGGCACTTCGACCCATTCCAAGGGCGCAAGGGTGCCAACATTGGGAACAAAGGCGGCAATTTCATCTCGGACGCCGGGGAACCACTCATCCATCGAGGCCGCGTCATCATCGAGATTGACAAACAAGAAGCCAAGAAAGTCTTCGGTCCGCACTTCGGTCAGGCAGATCGTGGAGCGGTCGAAGCCCTGAACCGACTTGATGTTCGGCCCGGCGCGCAGGTGACCAGTTAGCTCATATGTCCACGCATGATAGGGACAGACCACCACGCGGGTGTTGCCCGTTCCCGAGACCATTTCATGCGCGCGGTGCTGACATACGTTGTAAAAGGTGCGGATCACCTCATCCCGACCGCGAATAGAGAACAGGCTCTGGCCTGCAATCTCAAAGGTGAAATAATCGCCCACATTGGGAAGCTGACTAACATGACCTGCAAACTGCCAAGTTCGCGCAAGCAGACCCGACATTTCCTGCGCATAGATTTCGGGGTCAGTGTAGTAGCGCGCAGCCAAAGACTTGGTGATGTCAGTCATGTCTTCTCCTCGTGGTACAATCCCAATTGATGACGCCGTTTGTGAAAAGTTTCGACCCGGTCAACGATCCTGTCACTGGCAACCGCGATGACAAAAGACAGAAGCGTCTCGAGCAGTGCGATGATGCTGACCGAGGACGGGAAAAACTGAGGTGTATCGACCGAAACGACGAAACCGTGATCTGCCGGCCGCAAGATCGGACTGGCGGGACTGTCGGACAGGGCAACAATGACCATGCCCTGCTCGCGTGCGATCTGGACGGCTTCCACAACTTCGGACCGAAAGGGCTTGCAGGTTATGGCGATCAGAACATCGCTTTGATCGGCCCAGGCCAGATCATCGACCGGGGTCGAGCCAGGGCGCGGGATCGCGTGAAATTCGGTCATGCCCGTTGAGGCCAGATAGGTAAAATTACGCGCGATCGAGTTATTCACCCCAACCCCAAGTGTATAGACATTGCGGGCCGCCCAAATCGCCTCAGCCGCCGTTCTCAAATCGTCGGTTGAGACACCTGCAAACGTGTCTTCCACATTTCGCAGAACCTCTTGTACCATATCGGCATAGAGCCCACCCAGATCGTCAGACTTGCGAATGTCCTGCAGCCAACGCGCGCGGTCGGGAAAGTCTGCCGCGCCGCGCCGGATGGCATCGCGGAAAGGCGCCCGGAAATCTTCGTAACCATCAAAGCCCACCTGACGCGCCATGCGTACAATGGTGTTGGGTTTCACATTTGCGGCTTCGGCAATTTCACGCACCGTGGACACCCCCACATCGCGGGGATTTTCCAACACGTAAGTGGCAGCTTTGCGCGCCTCGGGCGTCAGCTCTGGCAGTTCGTCCGCAAGCCGTCCCAAAATCGAGTTTGATACATTTGTCCCATTCATGATTGACGATGGTACTTTTGTTTGCTTACGCTGTCGAGAGGAAATCGACTCGAAAAAGGAAGTTGTCGTGGCTACAGAATTTCCATCTCACGCACATGTCGTCATAGTTGGCGGCGGCGTCATGGGCGTCGGACTGGCCTATCATCTTGGACATGAAGGCTGGGGGAACGACACCGTCCTGCTGGAGAAGTCCGAGCTGACCTCGGGCAGCACCTGGCACGCGGCCGGACAAATCACCCACTCCACCAGCTCGTTTGGACTTGGGAAATGCGTTGATTATAATATCGGGTTGTATTCCGGGGGCTTGGAGGCCGAAACGGGCCAGGCAGTGACCTGGCATGGCTGCGGGTCGTTCCGTCTGGCCTATACTGAGGACGAAATGGACTGGTTGCGGCACACTTTGTCGGTGGGCCGGTCCTTGGGGTTCAATATCGAGCTGGTCGGACCGGAGAGAGTCGCCGAACTGCACCCGTACTATAATCTCGACGGGGTTCTGGGGGCGTTACACACGCCAGATGACGGCCATGTGGACCCCACCAATGTTACTATGGCGATGGCAGCTGGCGCGCGTCAGAAAGGCGTTCGCATCATTCGCCAATGCCGCGCCACCAACATCACACAGGCCAAAAGCGGCGAATGGGTTGTCGAGACGGAAAAGGGCACGATCACCTGTAAGCATGTCGTGAACGCCGGTGGCACCTACGCGCGCCAGATGGGTGAATGGTCGGAGCTGCAATTGCCCATGACCTCGATGACACATCATTACTTCGTGACGGATGAGGTTCCCGAGTTCCAGAACCTCGAAACGGAATTACCTGTCATTCGTGACGACAAGAAAGTCTCCGGATACATCCGAATGGAGCAGAAAAAAGGGCTGATTGGGATCTATGAAAAGGCCAATCCGAACTCGGTCTGGCATGATCACTGCCCTTGGGAGTACGAAAATTGGCTGTTTGACGCGGATTACGACCGAGTCATGCCGTGGCTTGAGGAAAGCCTCAACCGGATGCCGATCTTTGCTGAGCTTGGCATTCAACGAGATGTACACGGTGCGATCAGCCACCCGCCAGATGGCAATCCGTTGATTGGCCCGGCGCCCGGTCTGCGCAATTATTGGTGCTGCTGCGGCACACAAATCGGCATCGGCTGGGGCCCTGGACTGACGCGAGAGCTGGCGCGCTGGATGGTACATGGCGCGGCCGATATTTCGATGCGTGACTATGATCCGCGCCGGTTTGGAAGCTATGCGACAAAAGACTGGCAGGTGGTGAAAGCCGAGGAGGACTATTGCCTGCGCCACGAAATCCCCTTCCCCCATTTCAACCGTTTGGCAGGACGTCCGATCAAGCCATCCCCCTTGTACGAGCTGCTAAAACGCAAAGGCGCCGTTCATGAAGAAGTCTACGGGTTCGAACGTCCCCGCTGGTTCGCGAAAGACGGTGTCGCGCAGGAAGATCACTATTCTTTTCAGCGCAACGTGGTGCATGACATTGTAGCGACTGAGGTCAAAGCGGTCCGCGAACGCGTTGGCATCATGGACGTCACCGCCTTCACCAAAGTCGAGGTTTCAGGTCCGGACGCCTATGCGCTTTTGGATCGTTTGACCGCGAACCGGATGCCACAGAAAACCGGCTCCATCACCTTAACACACATGCTTAACCGGGCCGGTCGGATCGAGCTGGAAACGACGGTCGTGCGCATGAGCGACGATCGCTTCTATCTGGTCTGCGCCGCCTTCTTCGAACAGCGTTTGCTGGATCACCTTAACCATCATCGCGTGGATGAGGACGTGACGATCACTGCTCTGTCCTCTGACTGGAGCGCCATGTCGCTGAACGGCCCCAAAGCGCGAGACGTATTGGCCGCCTGTACCGATGCAGATCTGTCGAACGCGGGGTTTCGCTGGCTCTCTGCTCAGGAAATCTCGGTGGCGGGACACGAGGTCTGGGCATTCCGCATGTCTTATGCAGGTGAACTTGGCTGGGAATTCCACATGCCAAACGCCGCCTGCTTGGATGTCTACACCGCGCTTTGGGCTGCGGGTGAGATCCATGGCATTGCCGATTACGGTAGCTTTGCAATGAATGCGATGCGGATGGAAAAGGGATTTAAGGGCGCCGGTGAATTGACCAATGAGGTCACGCTGGCCGAAGCCGATGTGCTTCGCTTTGCCCGGACAGACAAAGAATATCTGGGGCGGGACAAAACGCTGTCTACAGACCTGCGCTGGATCTGCGTCTGTCTCGAAATAGAACCAGATGGCAAGACAGATGGACATGGCGGTGAGGCGGTCATGCAAGACGGTCGGGTTGTTGGGTCTACTGCGTCGGTGGCCTTCGGCCCGACTGTCGGCAAGATCCTGGCTTTTGCCTATGTCAAACCCGACGCCGCCGCCCCCGGCACTACTCTACAAGTCATAATCCATGGCGCACCCCGCCAAGCGCGCGTTTTGGGCGAACCCGCCTATGATCCAGAGAGCGTAAGACCACGAGCGGATGCATCATGAAGATCTCACGTATCTCCCTGTGGTCAGTCGATCTCACCAGCCATGAAACCTATTACATGGCTGAAGGCAAAACCTGTGACACGGTAAAAAGTCACGTTCTGTGTCTGGAAACGGACACCGGACTGCAAGGTTGGGGCGAGGTCTGTCCGATCCCGCATTACCTGCCCGCCTTCGCCAATGGTGTTCCGAGTGCAATCGAAGAAATGGCGCCCGAAATCCTTGGGGTCGAACCATTCGGTGTCGACGCGCCCATGCGCAGGTTGGACAAATTTCTGCAAGGACATCTCTATGCGAAAAGCATCATAGATATGGCTCTGTGGGATCTGTTTGGTAAGGCGAGCGGGCAACCTCTTTACGCACTGCTAGGTGGCCGCACACAATATGACATGCCGCTCTATCACTCGATCACCTGCATTGCGCCTGACAATATGGCACAGATCGCGCGCGAGGCTTTTGCGACAGGCATTCGGCAGTTTCAGGTCAAGCTGGGCGCGGACAGCGACTGGCAGGCCGATGCGGAACGGCTGACGAAGGTGCGCGAGGCTGTGGGCGATGGTCCCTTGGTCTATGGCGATTGGAACTGCGGTGCGAGCAAGCTACAGGCCACGCGGACAGCGCGCGCTGTGTCCGGTCTGGATGTGATGCTAGAGCAACCCTGCAAAACCTTAGAAGACTGCGCCGCTGTCCGACAGGCAACTGGCCTCCCTATGAAGATTGACGAAAGTGCCAATGATCTCGCAACGCTCATTCGCGCGCATGAACTGGGTGTACTGGACGCTGTTGCCCTGAAACTGTCGAAATTCGGGGGGCTCTCGGCAATGCGCCGCGCTCGTGATCTGACAGTGCACTTGGGGGCCGAGATTTGCGCCGAATGTACATGGGGGTCCGATATCGTAACCGCCGCGTCGCTGCATTTTGCGGCGTCGACCCCGCCAGAAGCCCTAATGAACACCTGCGATCTATCGTCTTATGTCGGGCCGCGCATAGCACCAGATTGCCCTACCCGCAGAGATGGCCGGATCACACCGCCTGAAGGCCCTGGGCTTGGGGTGACACCCGACCCGGACATCCTCGGAGCCCCAATTCTTGAACTGGACTGATCTATGCAGAAATTGACCTCTCAAGCCGAATGGATCGCGCGCGCGCAACAGGTCTTGCCCGCAGGCGGATTTGGCAACTTTGACCCCGGTATCGTCATCGCACGTGGAGAAGGCAGCCATGTCTGGGATGAAGATGGGAATGAGTATATCGATTACCTGATCGGCTCCGGCCCGATGCTTCTGGGGCACGGTCACCCCGAAGTCATGGAGGCGGTTCTCGAGCAACTACCAAAAGGCATGACCTTTTTTGCGAACAATGCCAAGGGCATCGAACTGGCGGAGGCAATTGTTGAGGCCGTGCCCTGTTGTGAACAGGTCCGTTTTGTAGCCTCTGGTGGCGAGGCCGACATGTACGCCATCCGCCTTGCCCGCGCCTACACCGGACGCGACAAGATTCTGAAGTTTGAAGGTGGCTATCACGGGATGAGCGCGGAGGCGCAGATGAGCCTTGCCCCCGACGCCCACGTGAACTTCCCCCAAGCTGTGCCTGACAGCGCGGGCATTCCTCAGGGTGTCGCCGATCAGATGCTCATTGCACCCTTCAATGATCTGGCTGCGGTCGAGACGCTGCTGGCCGGGCATCACGATGTCGCGGCCATCATGGTTGAGCCGTTACAGCGGACCATCCTTGCGGAACCGGGCTATTTGCAGGGGTTGCGTGACCTGTGTGACAAACACAGTGTCCTTTTGATTTTTGACGAGATCGTCACGGGTTTTCGTCTAGCCTATGGCGGCGCACAGGAGCGATACGGCGTGACGCCCGATATCTGCACCCTGGGCAAGATCATCGGCGGGGGCTTTCCTCTGGCCGCCCTTGGTGCCAGCGCCGAGATCATGCAGCATTTCGATAAATCCATCGTCGGAGGGGACAAATGGTTGATGCAGCTGGGCACACTGTCGGGGAACCCCATTGCCTCGGTCGCGGGGCTAAAGACGATGGAAATCCTGCGGCGCGATGGCAGCTATGATCGCCTGCGCGCTATCGGAAAAGAATTGCAAGACATGCAAAGCGACGCGTTGCGTGCGGCCGATATCCCTCATCAGATTTGCGGCGACGCAACCCTGTTCGACGTTTTCTTCACAAGCGGCATCTGCCGGGATTATCGAACCGCCAAACATGACGACCCCAAACGCAACGCAACCTACAACGCGACGCTGCGCCGCCAGGGTATCTTCAAGTCGCCCGGTAAACTCTATCCGTCCTTGGCGATAACCAAAGCTGACCTTGAACGAACCAGACACGCTGTCCAGGAGGCGGTTCAATCCATTTGTAATGAATAGCGGCATCTCTGATAGCTCCGCTCGAGCTGAGACCCGTCGTAGAACCTGAAAATCCGAATGAAAGTCTCGTCCGCTCAGCCGACCTTGACCTACTGCCGATGCAGCGGTTTGGTGTGCTGGTGCGACTTTGAGCCCGGAACGACCAATGCAACACGGTGTCTGAGTGTCTGCTTTCAAAAGTTTTTCATTATGAGTAACGTCAGTTCGAGCTAGTGGAGCAACTGTGTGCGTAAACCCAAGGGTCGGCTGACCGACGTTTTTGATGCGCCAGATCATGAATCTGGAAAACCTCGAACCGTCCTGATGTTGGATCGGCTCACACACGTTCCAGAGGCAGGAGACGTATTAGCGCTTGCAGGCCAGAACTTGACTATTGCTCAAGTCGATGGGCGGCGGTTTAGAGACTGCCTGACTAGTTGGAAGATGGCGGGGCGCGGAAGTATTGCTGTCTTGGTAAACCAATCCAGCGAAGCCTTACGCCCGTTAGCGCAGGGTCCAGATCACCCTGTCGTGACTTGGACCTCCAAAAACGAACTGCCTTGGCACTTCCAAACGGATGATCTGCCGACATTTAATCACCTCAATGAAACTTGGAACGCACATCCGAATGATGTCGGCCTCAAGATTGAGCAGAGTGGTCAAACGTTACTGGCAAACATGCGGCCAAATCCATATGGCTATCGTGAGTACGAGAACATACCTTCAATCTCAGTCCGTTTTTCAGGCTGCAAGCGATATCGGGTGACACCAGTAAATGACCATGGTTGGTATGGGGGGCAATGCCGTTTCAGCGGTCTCGCTCCGTCATGGGGCGAGTTCTACGAAATTTCAGGCGACACCAGAGACGACATGGACTCCACGCCTTGGATCAATATGGAAGGGGCAGGAACGCGGCATTTTCATTTCTACCTAAGAGATGAAGCCCTTGAGGTCAAAGCGCAGGACTGGTCGTTGGAAACCAAAAGCTGACTTCCGGTTTCAATTCCCTAGCGGCAGCAAAGTCTAAGATTTTTTGATGCAGGCCAGTACGTTAGGGTTGTGCTGGGCCGTCTGGCCCGCGTTGACAAATCTGACAAGGTGGAAGCCGCGGGATTTAGGTGCCGTGCTATGGGGAAAGTGCAGGCCCCAGTCCCTGATCTCGGTTGGAGTTTCGCGGATTTTTCCGGGTTTGAAGGCGTAGCGTTGTGGTCTTGAGCGTAGGACCGGACCCGTTTTTCGGTCTTTCTGCGGTGGTCCGGCTCCCGTCACGGCGTATTGATGGCACTGAGCCAAAGCTTGCCTTTGACCGGCATATTGCCTGTCGGACCTGAGGGTGCGCATCTGTCCGCCACAGTCGGGGCATGGCTCGCGTAAAGTGAGGGGTGCCGGTGGATCATCTGCGGGCCGGTCTGGCTCGTCCGATCTGGTCGCTCCAAGAAGCGCACGGATTTGGGCGACTTTCGCTTTGCGTCTACTGCCTGCAAGGAAGCCGTAGTGGCGGATGCGATGGAACCGATCCGGGAGAACATGCATGAGGAAGCGGCGGATGAACTCGAAGGTTGGCAGACGCATGATCTTCATGCGATCTCCGCGCTTGATCCTGTAATCCTTCCATTTGAACGCCACGGTGTTGGCATCAGCGCTGACGAGACGATGGTTTGAGATGGCGACGCGGTGGGTGTATCGTGACAGGTAGGCCAGCACGGCCTCGGGTCCGCCGAAGGGTGGCTTGGCGTAGACCACCCAGTCGGTTTCGCGGAACGGAGTGAGCCATTCGGCGAAGGCGCTGGCATCTGCCAATTCGGTGAGATCACCGAAGAACTTCAGCTGTCCTGCACGGTACAATGCCATGAGGCCTTCGACAAACAACCGCCGGAACAGCCGCGACAGCACGCGCACATGCTAAAAGAACCCCGGCTTGCAAGCGACCCACCTTCTGCCGTCCGGGGACAGCCCACCGCCGGGCACAATCATGTGGACATGCGGATGGTGTGTCAGTGCTGATCCCCAGGTGTGCAGGACGCTGGTCATGCCGATGCGGGCACCCAGGCGTTTGGAGTCGGCGGCGATGGTCATCTCCGTTTCTGCCGATGCCCTGAACAGCAGGCCATAGACCGCCCGTTTGTTCCAAAGCGCAATGCGTGCGATCTCGGCTGGCAGAGTGAACACCACATGGAAGTATTCGACTGGCAGCAGGTCCTCGACGCGGGCCGCCATCCAGCCGCGCGCCGCTGGTGCCTGACACTTCGGGCAATGCCGGTTCTTGCAACTATTGTAGGCAATGTGCTGATGGTTGCACTTGGTGCAGGCCGCCACATGTCCGCCGAGCGCCTCTGTTCGGCAGGCTTCAATCGCTGACATCGCCTTGAGCTGGTTCAGGCTGACCGCATGTGCCCGCCGATAGGCCCGGCCATGGGCACGAAAGATGTCAGCAAGCTCCAGCCGTGGGCATGGCAACGCCCGTGCCGATCACTCCGACCTTCGATCCTGCAGCTGGGCCAGCAACTCGAAAGGGCTTTCGGTGTCGCGGATCAGCTTGGTCGCCACATGGGTGTATTGCGCCGTCGTGCTGAGCTTTGCATGTACGAGCAAAACCTGGATCACGCGCACATCCGTTCCCGCCTCCAGAAGATGCGTCGCGAAGCTGTGGCGCAAACTATGCAGCGTGCTGCGCGACTTCTTGATCCCCGCCAGATGCTTGGCTGCGCTAAACCCGCGATGCAATTGCCGAGGTGAGAGCGGGCTGATCCGGGGCTTACCTGGAAACAGCCAACCTTCAGGTCGCGCTTCTTTCCAGTAGTCCCGCAGAAGTTCCAGGAGGCCGGGCGACCGCATCACCTTGCGATCTTTGCCACCCTTACCGCGCTCGACATGGATCAGCATGCGGTCGCTATCGATATCCGTGACCTTGAGGTTGCAGACCTCAGATGCCCTGAGGCCCGTCCCATACGAAATACTGAGCGCAGCCCGGTACTTCAGCCCTGGGCCGGGCGCGACCAGGAGTATCTCGAACACCTCTTCGGCGCTGAATACGACCGTGAGCTTGCGTGGCTCCGTCCGGAAATGCAGGCAGTCCTTCAACTCCGCGCGCTTGCACGTGGTCTCAAAAAAGAACCTGAGACCGACGAGACGCGCGTTGTAGGTCGATGGCGTGACGTTCGTGTCGACCATGTGAAGCTGATACGCGCGCAAATCTTCGGTCGTGGCGTTATCCGGCGACCGGCCAAGGAACTCGGCGAGATACCTGACCGCTCTGATGTGCGCTTTCTGAGAGCTCTCGCCCAGCCCCTCGATCCGCATATCTTCGATCATCCGCGCACGCAGCGGTGTTATCTTGGTGTCCGTCATGACACCCTCCTGTCTGTTGATTGAGAGTCCCCAATCGTCAGACAGAAACGCCTATTCCCAAAATCCCGGCGCACAGATCATCGTAATACGCTAGCCACAAGCACCCCTGCCGCGCGAGCGGCTTCGTCCTCGTCCGCATTGCGGTCATCCAGAAAAATTTCCGCTGCAAGGTTCACCAATGAACTACTTTAACGCGGCGTTGCCGTGTGTCGGTGTTGGGTTGCTGGGGTGGCGGCCCGGCTTTGCACATGTCTCTACCTAAGCAAGGCTGCCCTTCACGTATTCGGTCTTGCGGGTCTAGGCACGGTGCCTGGCCATCCAGCCAGTCGCCCCTGAACACCTGTATAGGCGGGCTGGATTAAGGCTTGCAGCGTTGTCAAAGCAGTTTAGAGCATTTGGGGTAGACAAGTTGCAACGTGTTGGTTGCGATGCGAAATTGAATTCGAGGACAGTTCATGACACGCGATTTGCTCACGAAATTCACGGCCACAATTGCCGCGTTTGGTCTGGTTGCCATGGCGGCTCATAGCGCGGCGGCACAAAATGATTACGGCGGGTATGACATCGTCGATACGCCAGGTGCGGTTGAACAGGATTATGCCACTGTCCGGGGGTGGACGGTGACGGCAAATTATGTCGGCGGACATTTCGCCTTCTGCTCGGCCTGGAGAAATGTGGGGCAAAGCCAGGTGAGCATCGGGTTTGACAATATGCAATGGCAGCTGGCGGTGCCGGTTACCCTTCGCAATAAAGAATGGTCGGGCATGCTTGAGGTGGATGGCGACCAGCGCCCTGCCGGCGGCTCTGCTACGGCGAACAACAGCATTGCCTGGCTTGGGCTGCGCGAGCTTGACCGGCTGAAACGCGGCAATCGGGCGATTTTGAGCGTGGGAAAATATGACTATGATTTCAGCCTGGCAGGCGTGACCGCGAGCACTCTGAAAGTGACCGAATGCGTTCAAAACGCAGGTCAGGCTCCGACCCGCACCACCACACAGGCGAGAAACGGAAACCTACCAACGGCTCGGGCCAGCTGTGAAACCGTTTTTGGCGGAGGTTTTGGCTGTACCCTGACACAACACCCGAAAGAAGGGTCTTATATCGAAGTCGTCACCGTGGACGGCGACATCCCCAATATGGAACGCTATCTGATCAAACAGATTGACGACACGCAGGGAGAAGTTTGGGTCGAGTTTTCAGATCAGCCGCAGGTCTGGAACTACAAGGGATACTGGCAGACGACGTCTCATGACATCAATTGCATTGAACCCGCCCCCAATCAAGGGCTGGCCGTTCAGGAGGCACTTGGGCAAGACGCCTGGATGCTTTGCATTCGCTAAACACCCGATAAACGCCGAACCACAACCGGGCAATCACCGACGCAGGCAAGATAGGGGTCGATCTTTCTTGCCTGTGCCGTTTTGAGGGGTGACATTTTTGGTTCGCTCACCAACACTCGCACCACCTATTCAAACCAGCATTTTGGCGCGCGGGAAACATATACTGGACCCCTCTTTCAATAAATTACCTTATTGAATTTATTCTGATCTTTTCGGTGGCCAATTATTTCCTCTACCGTCTGGTGACACAGCGCAACAGCTGGCAGGAAACACGTAGCACCGGGTTTCTTGTGCTGACCACCGTCGGGTCTTCGGGATCGACCTCGCTGCAGCTGCTGGCCATTTCGCTGCACCCGTCGCTGGGGCATTTGATTTTGCCCTGGGTCGGGCCCGCCGGGGCCGCGGGGATGGCGGGGTTCTTGCTGTTTGCCTATTACTTCCACCCTCCATCTGGATTGGGAAAATGGGGCGGGATTGTACTGGCGGTGCTTCTGGCGGCGCTCGTGTGTCTTGAGCTGCTGATTGCCGTCGACCGATGGGTTCTGGTGCGCGAGGGCGTGGTTGAATTTCGCGAAGCCTGGGTGGATATCCCGTTTGCCGCCGCGTTTGGACTGTCGTTCCTGTTTTTCATCGCCCACCTAGCCCGCGCCATTGCACGCCAGCGGCACAAGCCGCTGTGGATCGCGCTGTTGTTCGCGGTCGGGGCCATTGTCTGGCCGCGCGTGAAACTGACCGGAGACGCCGCCGCTGCACGGGCGTTTTTCTATGTCTCTGCCATGCCGCTGCTGCTGGCCGTCAGCCTATTGTTGCGCAGCTATGGTGTGATCGATTGGCTGTGGGCCGAAGTCCTGGCCTGCTGGCTGTTCCTGTTTGCGGTTGCCGGGTTTGTGCTGGCCTATCTGAACTACGTCCCCGAACAATCTTCGTTTCGTATCAAAGTTATCGGCATCACGATGGTCACGGTGTTGTCGATTTTATGCGGAATTTCCTGGGTCTTTGGTGCGGTTTATATTGATGGGTACAAAAACCCGCATCTGCCGCAGGATCAGACCGCGATCCAATTTGTCCCGGATCCGGACGGAGGCTATCTGGTGGCGCCGGCCGAATATCGCTTTCATTCCGACCTTGGTGACAAAATAGCTGACGGTGAGGTGGTCCTGCCAGAGGCGTTCCAATTTTTCGGTGCCATTTATCGCTCGGCCTTTGTCAGCCGCGACGGGGTGGTTGGGTTTGAACAGATGCCGCTATGGCGCGATTTCGACAACCGCTTTGGCCCACAACCCGTGATCTATGCTCTGACCACGTCGCTAGTTGCTCCCGAAGTTGGGCAAGGCACAGCGCCAGGTGGGCTTTTTTACAAGGAAAACCCGGATCACGTTGCCTTTACTTGGAACAATATGACCTCTGCCTATCGTCTCCATGATCGCTATAGTTTTCAGCTGCGTCTATATTATGACGGCGACATAGAGCTGGTGTTCAAGGATGTACCGCAAAGGGTGTCACCGGATGTGTACCGCGCGGATGTGACGCCAATGATGATCGGCATTGTTCCGGGATTTGAGGGGCGCAGGATGTCCGAGATCCGCTTTTCCGAAAACCTTCCGCATCAAACCGCTCAGAACCAGGGGGTGATCGATTACCACCGGCTCGATTTCCTGACCTATCTTGATCGGATTTACGGCCCGATTGCCCTGTTCATCCTAATCGCCAGTCTGATTATCCTGATCATCCTGCCACGATTTTTCCGTATCAATCTTGACCTGCCGTTGAAGCGGCTGATCTCATCCGTACAACAAATCATGGATGGCAAGCTCTCGACAGAAGTTGGGGTTTCCCATCGTGACGAGATCGGATTTCTCGCCACCTCTTTTCGAAAAATGGCCGTGGCCCAGCAGGATTTGATTGCTTCTTTGGAAGACAAGGTTGTGAAGCGCACGTCGGAGGTCACCGAATATGCCGTGAAAAACGCGCGGCTGGAAGAACGCAACCGCCTGTCGTGGGATCTGCATGACGCAGTCAGCCAGACTTTGTTTTCAGCCAATCTGATTGCCAGCAACCTTCCCGATCTATTGCAGAAAGACCCGGAGCGCGGAATAGGCGCCTTGGCGGATATTCAAAGGTTGAACAAAAAAGCCTTGGCTGAAATGCGGCAGATGTTGCTGTATCTGCGCGAAGACAAGCGGGCGCAAACGCCGATGGGCCTTTTGCTGCAAAAGCTGGTGGGTGAGATCGAAGGGAAATTTCCGGTGGATATCTCGTTGCAGATCGACGGGGATGCGGTGCTGCCGGAAGTGGTCCAGCTGAATTTCTACCGGATTGCACAGGAAAGCATGACCAATGCGACCAAACACGCCGGTGCAGGCCGGGTTGACGTGCTGTTTGACGGGATGGCGAAAAAGGCGATGTTGACGGTGCGAGACGACGGCAAAGGGTTTGACACATCGATCAGGAAATCCGGGCATATGGGATTGCAGATCATGCGCGAACGCATCGCCGATGTTGGTGGGACACTGGACATTGTCAGTGCGCCGGGCGCGGGCTGTCAGGTGACGGCAATCTGGTATGATCCGACTGAGGATGACCAGACACCAGCACAGATCCCTTTATAGGCAGAACTGGGATGATCGTCCGGGCAAACACCTGGGGAAACAGGGAAAACACAGTCCCTCCTGTACATGTGTATAGGGGATCCTGTTGCATCATACAGTTCCGAAACCCGCCATGAAATGCCTATTCAAGACCATACCAACTGGGTGTTTGTCAGGAGGGAGTAACGAGTGGTTGTGTCACACAAAGCATGAAAAAATCTTCATTCAGAAAGCCATTCGATATGAAAGCACTCTCATCAATCCTCTCCACTCTTGGCTTGGTCCTCACCCTGATACTCGCATCGGGTGCAGCCCATGCGCAGTCGGGGGAATTCCCGATTATCAGCGATAAAACACGGGGCGTCAATTTGGGCACGATCCCGCTTGGGCAACCTGTCGAATTCTTATTTGAATTCGAGAATACAGGCAATGCCCCGCTGTTGATCCAACATGCACGGGGGTCGAGGCGAGATTTAAAAATCACGCTTTTTGATCAGTTTGTTGTTCCGGGAAGTTTTGGGTACATTGACGGAGTGGTCCAAACGCATCGTCCCGGATTTGGCCTTAGTAGAATCGTGATCTATTCAAACACTCCTTATCAAACACAATATGTGGATGTGAGATGGGTTGCCGAGTGATGGGCTGGTGATCCCTTGGGGCTGGAACTGGCCCCGAGGATTATGGCAGGGTGCGGGACAGGGCCTGCGCCATACCCGGCCTACCTATCCCTCATGATCCTGCCCGACTTCAGTGCCGCGCCCCTTTTTCAAAGTCAGATAGGTAAGTTGCCCTATGATCCCAGAACATCAGATCAGAATTATTTTGGCGGACGACCATATGGTGGTGCGCAAGGGGCTACACCATGTGCTGGAGGCCGCGCCGGATCTGCAGGTTATCGACGAGGCGGATAGCGGCGAGGCGGTTCTGTACCTTTGCCAAAAGCACAAACCTGACGTGGTGCTGATGGATGTGCAGATGGAGGGGATGGGCGGTCTCGAGGCGACACGCCTGTTGGTATTGCATCATCCCAATGTGCGGGTGATTGGCCTCAGCACCTTTGCCGCCCCTCAGGTGGTGGCTGACATGGTGACAGCCGGGGCCAGCGGCTATGTGCTCAAGGATATCTCCGCCGATGAGCTGGTGGAGGCCATTCGCCGGGTTCACGCGGGAGAGACCGTGTTCTCCCCTGCCGTTTCGGCCATCGCCAATGATCCCGACATGTTCCCCGGGGAACCGGAGGACGCGGACACCGTGATCACCATGGGCGCGCAGCAATAACGCGTCCTTGCGCTTTTGACCAAAGGCCTCACCAACCCCGAAATCGCTGAGCATCTGGGCGTGTCCCTGCCCACCGCCCGGTACCACGTCAGTGCCATCCTGCAAAAACTCGACGTGTCCAACCGGGTGGAAGCCGTGGCCTTGGCGGTCCGGCTTGGGCTGATTTCCGAAGGCGATATCTGACGGGACCGCAGTTTCAAGTACAGCATCACCCTTGATGCTCAGCGGCCGGTTGTGCCGTTTGCCTAAGTTTTCCAAGTCCGAATTCAGCGCTAAACTAGCTTGAAACCTCAACAATGCCACGCCCGCCGGATCCGCGGCGTGACAGCGAGAGTTTCAAGGTTCTGATAGCCCTCTGGTCAATAGCACGCCGGGGCCGTTGTGTACCCCGCCGCGATCATCGAATAGCGGAGACCAGATTAAATCAAATCTCTGCATGATGCGGAGCCAACTAAAAGTCATAATCGAGCAGCCAACGCTTTGACTTCAGGAGATATACCTTCAACATCGAGTTGATTTCAGGTTTCACACCATTTTATAGTTTCTGTTTTTAATAAGAGATCTCTCAGTGAACAACTTTTTTTGCATATTTCTCAACAAGCCACTCAACTTACTCTTTTTGTGTTCGCAGTTTTCGTCGGCGTATTGCTTATCCTGATCTCGAAAAGACAGACTCAGATCCGTCTTCTGGAAACCGAAATCCAGTCTCGGCAAACCGAAACCCTGAAACTAAAAATCGAAAAAGAAACTTCGGAAGGTGTCATCAAGCAGCTCCAGGACCGATTCAAAGGAATTCTCGACATCGATGCGGAAATCATCTCGCTGAACAAGGAAAAGAGCGGGCTGGAAGCGAAAACGGAGCAGCTCAAATCGAAATACAAAGAGAAAAAAGGGATCTTCGACAGCTTGCGCACCGAATTGGCTGTCTACGATGAGCGCCTCTCATTTGGTGAGATGGGCATCTACGAACCGCATTTCGACTATCAGGATTCTGAAACTTTTAAAGACGCCATCACAGACGTTCGAGAAGAACTGAAGACCATGGTTTCGGAAAAAACTGCGGTGACCTGCGCGACAGAGTGGACGGTAGACGGCAGTCGCGCCAAAGGCCGCACAAAGACGGGACGCAACATTCGCCTCGCACTGCGCGCCTTTAACAACGAATGTGACGTGGCCATTGCCAACGCCAAATGGAACAATGTGAAAGCAATGGAAAAACGTATCGCGAACGCGCGTGTTCAGATCGATAAGCTCAACGCATCCAACCACATCACAATCGAGGCACCATACTTCGACCTGAAGCTGAAAGAGCTGCGTTTGACGCATGAGTACCGTGAGAAAAAGAAGATCGAAAAAGATGAGCGGGCCGAAGCGGCACGTCTTGCGCGCGAAGAGTCCAAACTCCTAAAGGATGCAGCGCTAGCGCAAAAAAAGGAAGATGAGTTCCAGCGGCTTCTTAATCTTGCCCGCAAAGAAATTGGCGTGGCCACATCTGAAGAATTGGCTGCAGCAAGTGATCGGGTAAAGCAGTTGGAAAATCAACTTGAAGAAGCTCAGCAACGCAATGAGCGCGCGCAGGCGATGGCAGAGAAAACAAAATCCGGATACGTGTATGTCATTTCAAACATTGGGTCTTTTGGCGAAGGTGTCATCAAGATCGGCATGACGCGGCGTTTGGAACCACATGATCGGGTCAAGGAGCTGGGTGACGCGAGCGTGCCATTCCTTTTTGATACGCATGCCATGATCTATTCCGAAGACGCTCCAGCACTGGAGAAAGCCCTGCACGCGGCCTACAAGGGACACCGCGTCAATGCTGCGAATTCACGCAAAGAATTCTTTCGTGTGGAAGTTGAAGATGTGCGCCATACCGTATTGAATCTTGCCCCGGATACCGAGTTTTTCACTGACATTGAGGCCCGAGAATTCCGTGAAACCATCGCCAAACGCAAGCGACATGCCGATGAGCAGGTAGAATGCGAAACCAAGGAATTCCCTGATGAGATTTGAGAGCCACCTTCCCCACCCGCTTCACATCTAACAGGTCCAACTGAACTCTCACCTCCTGTCCTAAAACCTCATCCGTGGTCTCGGCTAGATCAAACGGTGTGCAAACCTCTGTACCTGCAGCGAAGTCAGTATCAAACCCACGTTACCGAATGTCGCGCCCTCATCAAATGGTCACGCTGCTTAGGGTGCGAACTCTGCCACGTCGGGACAGTCGGTGTTCCGTGTGTGCACGACGGGCTCCAATCAACCGGTCAGCACTCAGTGAGCATCTGCGGAGCAAATTCGCCGCGGCGGGCATTCATCTTCGCGAAGATGGGTCTGGGATCCACTGCATCATAAGGCTGCGGTCACCACTTTTCCCATATTACTGCTAAGCCCAATCAAAATCGTCCCTTAGACGCACGATCGCAAAGGCGCCGAAATCTCCATGTGGAGCTCTCATGCGCTTAGTTTGACGGAGCGTGAAGGCTCTTTTGATGCGAGTGTTACAACCGGTGTACCGCTCACAGGATCAGAATACACATGGGCGTCAATCCCATAGACAGACCGCAGAAGCGCCGGCTGCAACACGGATTTGGGCGCACCTTGTGCCGCGATGGTCCCGCCCTTCATGATGACAAGAGTATCTGCATAACGGGCCGCTTGGGCAATATCGTGCAGCACAACGATACAGGCCCGACCAGCCCGAGTATGAGAGCTCAGCAGGTCAAGAATTTCAAACTGGTAGCGAACATCTAGGAAAGACGTTGGTTCATCCAGGAGGAAGTAAGGTGTGTCCTGAGCCAGGCCCATCGCAATAAAGACCCGTTGTCGCTGACCTCCGGACAGATCCGACAGAAGGCGGTTCCGCAACGCATACACCCCTGCGGTTTGCATGGATTGATCGACGATCTCATTGTCCCCTGCACAGCGCATTCCCAACATGTTTTGATGGGGCGCTCTGCCGTAGTGGACCAACTGGGCAACCGTCAAACCAGAGGGCGCCACGGGGTGTTGTGGCAACAGGGTTAGACGTTTGGAAAGTTGACGCTTACTGGTCTTTGAGATGTCGCAATCCCCAAAGGTCACACGTCCGCTACGAAGCGGAAGTAACCCCGCCAGAAGGCTTAGAAACGTCGACTTACCGCATCCGTTTGGACCAATCAGCGCGGTTAGTTTTCCCTTCTCCAAACTCAGATCAATGGCACCAACTTCGAAATCTCGATGACCACCACAAGCCTGCTCTACAATGATGCTCATACCCGAGACCTCTTTCCGCTCTGGATCATAATGAAAACAAAAAATGGAGCTCCAAAAAGAGCTGTCACGATGCCCGCCGAAACCTCGATTGGCGGTGCGATGGCCCGCCCTGTCGCGTCGGCCAGCGTGACCAAACCCATTCCGATGAGCACCGCGCAGGGCATGATCCGGCTATGGGCACCACCAATGATGCTACGAGCCATATGCGGCGCCATGAGCCCTACAAATCCAAGGACACCCACCACCGAAACCGAGATGGCGGCCAAGGCCGCCGCCAACCCCATGAGGATCAGTCGCAACGGGCGTACAGCCACGCCTAAACTGGTTGCCGTGCTGTCGCCAAGCTGGATGAGATCCACCCGAAAGCTCAGCACCAATATAAGGCTTGCGAGTATGACCAGCCACGGCCAAACCAGTTGAACATGTGTCCAGCCGCGGGCCCACAATGAGCCGGTGAGCCAGATTAAGGGTGCCGAGAACTGTGCGTCCGCAGAGGTTGCCAGAATAAAGTCGACCCCAGCGTCACAGAGAAAGCCAACCGCGATGCCGATCAAAGCCAACCGTCCGCTTGAAAACCGGCCGAAGTCCGCGCTGCCAGTGACAATAGCAGCGGCCAGGAGGCCGCCGCCCAGAGCCGCGACTGGAAGCCACTTCAACCCTGCGCCAGGTAAGACCAGAACCAATAGGCAAACAGCGAGAGCCGCGCCGGAATTAATGCCAATAATCTTTGGGCTGGCCAGCGGATTGCGTAACAGCGCCTGCACGGTAACGCCTGACAGTGCCAGCGCGCCTCCTGTCAGCAGGGCCAATAACGTGCGCGGCAGACGAGACTGAAAAACGATAAATTCCTGTTTTGGCCCCTCAAGGTCAAACAGGGTATTCCCAATGATATGCCAGGGAATGGGCACCGCCCCGGCAGACAATGACCAGATCGCAATCAACACAACGGTAGCCGTCAACGCACAAAGTATCAGGATGTCTCGCATTCAGATGGCACCTTTAGAAAACAATGTTTGGTACAAAAAATACGGTGCCCCGATCATTGCCACCACAACACCCACAGGCAGTTCAACCGGGCTGGTGAGCCATTTGGAGGCAGCATCAGCTGCCATCAAAAGACAGGCCCCGCCTAATGCTGTTGCTGGAACAAGAATGCGATGATCCGGGCCGAGGCAAAATCGGCACATATGTGGCACGACCAACCCAGCAAACGCGATAGGCCCGGCCACAAACACAGCGGTGCCGGTCAGGCACGCTGACATCAAAGCGCCAATCATCAGGGTGAGCCGTGGGTCGGCGCCGAGACCCGAGGCCTGTGCTTCACCTAACGCCATCAGGTTAAGGCGATGGGCCATCGCCAATGTCGCGACCGTACCGCCGATGCTCCAAACAAAGAGGCTTTGAACGTGGTGCCACCGGACATCTGAGATATTGCCGAGGGTCCAACGTAGGACCTGCCGGGCGAGGTCGTCCTCAAGTGTGAAAGAGAACCGCACCATCGCTGAGGCAAAGGCACCAACGGCGACGCCTCCCAAAATAAGTCGCAACGAGACAATCCGGCCGGCGAAAACTCCTGCGATTGAGAAGGTAATGAAACCAGCCGCCAAGGCGCCAATGGCCGCCAATGGCATCAGTCCGACCAGGGCACCAACCGACGGAAAAATGACTCCAATTGTCAGGCCCAAGGCTGCGCCCTGATTGATGCCAAGGATTGAGGGGGACGAAAGTGGATTGCGAGTTAGAGCCTGCAAAATCAGGCCCGACAGCCCCAGATTCACCCCTAGACAGGCTGCAACCAGCGTTCTGGGCAGACGGATATCCAAGATGACGGCGCCGTTGGTGGACGCCGTAAATAAATCGGACAACCGGATATCGGACCGGCCTCCCGTCATCAAAGACCCATAGACCGAGAGTATAAGAACCCCAAAGGCAAGCACCGCAATGGCGCCTGCCTGAAGGGGCAACCTGTGCCGTGCGTTCATTGTTTTGCTGAAAACTCAGTCAGGATCTCAAGAACATCGTTGGCCGTCATTTCAGCCGCAAGCAGCCCACGCATCCTCGACCATTTATGGGCATTGACGGTGTAGACGTTGCTTGCCTCAACCGCCTTCAGACTGTCGTACAGCGCTTCGCCAGCCCATTCGTCGGTGAAAGCAGGATCTGCATATTTGCCAAGGATCAGCAGGTCAGGGTCAACCACAGACAACTGCTCAAGGGTGGTTGGCACATAGTTGGTTTCATAGACTTCACCTTCCTGGGGTGTCATAGACGACGAAAAACCAAACTTCTCCAACAGCGACCCATTGTAAGAGAGCGGGCTATGGAGCCACAACCCGGTCGCATTTGTCACCCCGAACTGCGCATTTACGCCGTGACTTTCGTTGCCAATTTGTGCGATCAGCTCCGCCATGACAGCTTCATGTTCTGCCACACGTTCCGCTGCTTTGCCTTTCATTCCAAGCGCATCCCCAATCACAAGGGTTTGCTCGATCGCCTCAGGGTATGTCCCGCCAAGGCTGTCCAAAACAATTGTCGGCGCGATCTGCGAAAGCGTGTCATAGACGCCCGAATGACGGGTCTTGTCTGCAATGATGAGATCGGGCTGCAAGGAAGCGATAACTTCAAGGCTGGGTGTTTTTCTGGTTCCCACCGACTGCCAGTCATCGCCAATAACAGCGGTATACTCTGCAACAATCCGCTGCCGTTTTTTGTCGTCCGCGATGCCCACGGGCGATACACCCAATGCAGCAAGCGCGTCTACAAAGCTGAATTCAAGGGCGATAACACGCTGAGGCGCATCCGGCACGTCAGTGACACCGAGTTCATGGGTGATCTCGGCGGCGCCAACAGAAAACGGCAGTAAAGCCATAAAGCCGACTGCCAAGGAATATGTAGTTTGTCTGAATAGCATGTGCCATGTCTCCGGGTGTGAGAGTGTTGGCTATTGCAGCAGAGCGCAGTGGCTGACCTCCCCTATTTAATCTGACTAACCTAGTCAAGAACTCATTTTCTGTTGGTCCGCCCCCTTTCACGCGACCATCTATTGAACAGAAATGAGTGGGTGAATTTTAGTGGAAACAGAAATTGAACGCCTGCATCAATCGATACGTCCAGCCAGAATTCGGACACCAAAGACGCTAAATTTCAACCTGTTACCGCAGAGTTCCCAAGCGGGCAGCTCGCCAGAAAATGGGCGCTTTGGGCGGGCTGCGAGCGTTGACAGTCAGCCGATGAATGGCCTCAAAGTCCCGTACACCCAACGAATTCCCCCTTTCTTACCCTACAGCGCGCCGGCGCCACGAGCCTCATCTGCCCGCAGCGTAAGCCCTTTTCGAGCGAGCTATAGCAACTCTGACAGACTGGTCGGCTCAGGTTCTGCGCCCGCTGCAGTATGCATCGCGAGGAGCTGGCTCCGCGGGTGTGTCAGGTGGTTGAAGATTCCCGCTGCGCACAGCGTTTTTGGTTTCTCGATACGGGTTGCGTCGTCGCCAGAATGCCGAACAACCATCCCATCAAGGTCAGCATCGACCAAGCCTGCCGCCCAATTTTCGATTTCCGCGTCCCGTTTGGAACGCCGCGCTTTAAAGCTGGTCCAATCCGATGGGTGTATCGGCGAATGCTTGATGGTTTCCTCGGGCCGCTCGGATCCTGTCAACCGCTGCAAGATCAGGGCATTTGCCCAATACAGATTGGTCAGAGTGGCAGTTATTGATTAGAAGAACGCACCTCGGTTTTTGTGGCGTGCCACGTCGGTTAACCCATCAGCTGCGGTAACCAATGCGATAGTCTAGCTGGTGTTGTAGCGGGACATTTGGCGGCAATTTTCGGCTGAGATCATCTTCTCAGGCTCCTGTGTTTTGATGTGGTGTGATATTTATGCGCTTAGTGCGAAGCATTTTCCATCACCTGTAGACACCTTTACGACGAGTACGGGTCGATCTGACCCGGATGCTGGTACAGAGGGACACCTGAAACGTTGGTCTTTACAGGCGTGCCGTCAATCCTCGGGTTTAAGTGTTTTGTCCGCAGACCTGTCATCTTCCCAAAGCCGTTCCACATCCGACGGATAAACGCGCACCTTCTGCCCCGAGCCTGCGGCGAAGAACCTCTCTGAGAGCGCCGCGCAACTGCGCCGGGACTAGAACGGGAACAGAACATGAAGGTGGGAGTAAGGGTTAGGAGTAAGCCGATTTCAGGCCCACAAACGAAAACGGGCGCGCCAGAGGCACACCCGCTTTTCTTACGTAAACCCAACCACTTAGTAGTGGCACCCAAGGCCGGTATCTTTTGCGCTTCTAATTCAACATGTTATTCAACAAATGGGAAATTCATGGGCGGGCAGGACGAAGTTTATTAATTTTGCACGCCACCGACCCCAGGCTAACTTTCGCTCATCTATTTTGCACACGTATAACACAAATCACGGACTTCGAAGAGCTATGAAATGTTCTCGGTTCATCTAAACGTCCGTGTACCTTCACTGTTCAATCCAACATCTCGAACAAATGCATAGCCTCATATGATCCATAATCGGGCTGTATCCGGCCCCGAGACCAACGGTTTTGGAGGCCCCTGTGTGCCGTTGAATTCACAGAAGAGTTTCTCGAACAGGGCTAAACCCAGCCCTAGTGATAACAACCAGTTACAGGCAGTTTTCCAACCGAATTTCGCCTGAAACTCACGTCACTCTCCTTCAAAATCTGACGCCATGCTCTCTCGGTAACCGACCCGAGTTTTCATCTCACCAACCGCTTCGCATTGAGTGCAACGAAACGTCTTAGCTGCATCTGACTTGAGCAGACGCTTCTGTATCAAAGCCTGATCAGTCACTCGACCAACCCAACCACAACTGGTGCAAGTGACATCTACGTGGAAAATATAGTCCGACATAAGATCAAGCTATCATGCGAACACAAGGTGAACAAGACTCCCTCCGGAGCGAGAAAACTAAGCATTTGAATGCTACACCATGTCCACGCCGAAAATTGGATTTCTATCTGTTCTGCAGATGGAGATCGCTTCAAAGGTTGGTGAATTCTCTTGCTCAAAACATGCGCTTTATCTTCTGAAAGGCTGCGTACATCCATTCATTCATTCTGAATGCGCGCTTACTCTGCAGCTGCTCCAAAGTGTTTCGCGTCGGCTCGGCATACGGGCTGCCAATGGCTTCAAAAATTGCCAGCGCCGCCTCATGGTGCTCAATCGCCTTGGGAACATCGCCGAGACGCAAGTAGGCATTGCCGAGATTGCCGAGGTGGTTACCTTCCCCCTGACGATCCCCGATCTCGCGGGAGATCTCCAGCGCCGCCTCATGGTGCTCAATCGCCTTGGGAACATCGCCGAGACGCGCATGGGCAAGGCCGAGATTGCCGAGGTGGTTGCCTTCCCCCTGACGATCCCCGATCTCGCGGGCGATCTCCAGCGCCGCCTCATGAAACTCAATCGCCTTGGGCAACTCACCAAGTCGCGCAAAGGCACTACCAAGATTGCCTAGACTGTTGCCTTCCCCCTGACGATCCCCGATCTCGCGGGCGATCTCCAGCGCCGCATCGTAATGCTCAATCGCCTTGGGAACATCGCCGAGACGCAAATAGGCAAGGCCGAGATTGCCGAGGCGGTTGCCTTCCCCCTGACGATCCCCGATCTCGCGGGAGATCTCCAGCGCCGCTTCATAGTGTTCAATCGCCTTGGGAACATCGCCGAGACGCAAATAGGCATTGCCGAGATTGCCGAGGACACTGCCTTCCGCCTGACGATCACCAATCTCACGACATGCGGCAACAGCATCCTCTAGCCAGATGATATATTCCCTACCGTGGAGCCTAAGCGCGAGAACATGCACACCTGCATTGGGATATACGGCAACAAGCTGTGCCAGAGGGGCCATATCCGCTTGCAACCGCACCGCGGTGGCCCGGCCTGCCGCGATGTTGTCGGCCTCTCTGTCATACAGCGCCAATCCCGCAACAGCGTTCTCTGCACCGCCTTCGCGGTAAAGCTCATTCGCACGCCCCAGCAGTTCCAGAAAGTATTGGGCATGTTTCATCTGCGCTGGCAGCAAACCATCCTCAGGTTGCTCAAACACCGCCAAGGCGCGGATCATGTCATGCAGATGAAAGCGTCCGTCGTGGCCCATCTCCTGACCCGCCCGAGACGCTGTGCGCTGCCCCGGTCTCATGCCCGATTCAACCAGCCCAAAGCCGTGCAAATTGAGCAGC
>Ga0189288_10215_pt1 | contig 39515 bp, 39 predicted proteins | sample UW105minimetaG_FD_130316 | JGI IMG/M metagenome (GOLD analysis project Ga0189288, IMG submission 130316) | Marine microbial communities from the Costa Rica Dome - UW105 mini metaG | ecosystem: Environmental > Aquatic > Marine > Oceanic > Photic zone | place: Costa Rica: the Eastern Pacific...
CCGCGACATCGCCCAACAGCGCATCAACGCCCGCTTCGGCAGCGACGATGCTCCAGTGCTGAAGGTGCCCAAGCCCTTGATCCTCAAGGAAGGGGCCAGGGTGATGAGCCTGACGGATGGTCGCAGCAAAATGAGCAAAAGCGACCCCAACGAGGGCAGCCGGATTGCCTTGCTCGATGCTCCTGAATTGATCACCAAGAAGATCAAACGCGCCAAAACTGATCCCCAGATGGGGCTTGAGTTCGATAACCCCGAGCGCCCGGAGACGGAGAACCTGCTGGGTCTTTACGCCATTCTCAGTGGCAAGGGGCGCCAAGCCGCCGCCGAAGAATGCGCCGAGATGGGTTGGGGCAAATTCAAACCGCTGCTGGCGGAGGCTGCCGTCACGGCCCTGGAACCGATCCAGACTCGCTACCGCGAACTGATCCAAGACCGCGCCGAACTCAACCGTGTTCTGGTCGACGGCCGCGATCGCGCCAATGCTGTGGCGGAAGCGACGGTGGCAAGAGTGCGGAGCAGCCTGGGGTTTTTGGGCACCCCCTGATCAGCTCATTTCCACTGAACTGCACGGATCAGACCACTGGGAGCTAATCAGTGCAGGAGCTTCAGAAAAGCTGCGCTAATGATTAAAACTTCCTGAGAGCTTGAAGCATTCTCAGCCAGGCCATTGGAGCCCACCCCAGTGACAGCCATGGGTCCCATGGGTCCAAGCTCCTGTGCGGCCTAAGAATAAGTGCTTAAACACATGCCAAGACTCCCGTCAAGACCGGTCCCAGACCACTCGCATCCGAACCCCTCGGGTCTGCATCGTGATGGGCCCTTGAACGGACTGTGTGCCCGGACCCTTGCAAGCATGGATGCCCAACATTCTCGGTCGCGTTTTCAATGCTGACCGCCGGATGCACCTGCTTCCTGTAGCCGGAGTCATCGGAACTGTCCTGGTCACAGGACAGGCCTTGCAAGCTGAGCGCTCCGACGGACGCCTGGCTCAAGCCGAAGCAGTCAAGGCCCATCTACAAGCAGAGGATCAGAGCGTCCGCTCTGAACTCAGTGGTGGTCATTACCGAATCACCCCAGAACGCAGGGCTCTTCTGAACACCATCCGTTATGCCGAAGGCACTTGGAAGGACGGCAAAGACCTCGGCTACAAAACTCTTTATGGAGGAGGCCAGTTCGCTGACCTTTCCCGCCACCCCGATCGGGTGGTGGTGAAGCGATACGCCAGTGCCGCAGCCGGTGCCTATCAGTTTCTGCCTTCCACATGGCGGATTGTTGCCACCGAACTCCAGCTCACCAGCTTTGAACCAAAGCACCAGGATCAAGCGGCGCTGCGCTTGATTGAGCGACGCGGTGCGCTCGAGGAAGTTGACAGCAACGGCCTGACCAAAACGGCGATGCATCGCCTAGCGCCGGAATGGGCCTCGTTTCCCACCCATGCAGGCTCCAGCGCCTATGGCCAGCCGGTCAAGAGCCATGCAGAGCTTGCGAAGTTCTACTCGGACAATCTGCGTCAGATCCGTCTAGGGGCATGAGCCTGCAGGGGCAACGGCCCCGATCAACGTTCTCCACCCTCATTCGACTGCAACGAATGTTGCAGTCTTAATTCAGCTGTTCTGAGATCCGCGCCGAGAGCGACCACACCTCGGTCATCAGCTGATGCCAGGGAGACATCGCCCCCATTGAGACAGCCATCGCCTCAGGGGATGCCTCCAGAAGGGCACGGGTCGCTGTAATCGCCTTGCGCCCCTCGACAAGGCGTTCGGCCATGGCCAGGCGCTGCTCAGGGTCCATCACCTGATCCGGGCAGACCGCCAACAATTGCTCCCCACGGTTGAAACAGTCGCTGAAGTCTTTGAGCAATGAGTCGAGCAATGACCGAAGCAGCGCCTCAGCCTGCTCATCCCTGCGAGGCTCTTCGGAGCCAGACGACGTCGATTCCATAGAGCTGCATGACACGCCCATAAGATGGCGGCTGACACGCAATTACCGGTGAGCAGCACAGCAGTAACCGCCCTTCCCCCGAACGAAACGGTGGTGCTGCCTAAAACCAGCGAAAGCGAAACGCTGCTGCGCATCCGCCACTCCATGAGCCACGTGATGGCCATGGCGGTACAGAAGCTTTTCCCCAAGGCGCAGGTCACGATCGGCCCCTGGACCGAGAGCGGCTTTTACTACGACTTCGACAATCCGGATCCATTCACGGAGGCCGATCTGAAGGCGATCCGCAAGGAGATGATCAAGATCATCAACCGCAAGCTGCCCCTTCAGCGGCTGGAGGTGGATCGAGCCGAAGCAGAGGCCAAGATCACAGCTCAGAACGAGCCTTACAAGCTGGAGATCCTGGCAGGGATTCAAGAACCGATCTCCCTGTACACCCTGGGCGACGACTGGTGGGACCTCTGCGCCGGCCCCCATGTCGCCAATACCAGTGAACTCAACCCCAAGGCATTCGAGCTCGAAAGTGTGGCCGGCGCCTACTGGCGTGGTGATGAGACGAAGGCGCAGCTTCAACGCATTTACGGCACCGCATGGGAAACCGCTGAACAGCTGGCTGAACATCGCCGTCGCAAAGAGGAAGCCTTGCGCCGCGATCACCGCCGCATCGGCACCGATCTCGACTTGTTCTCAATCGAAGACGAAGCAGGGGCAGGACTTGTGTTCTGGCACCCGCGCGGCGCACGCATGCGCCTCTTAATCGAAGACTTCTGGCGTCAGGCCCACTTCGATGGAGGCTACGAACTCCTCTACACACCCCACGTTGCAGATATCAGCCTCTGGAAGACCTCAGGTCACCTCGACTTCTACAGCGAAAGCATGTTTGGGCCGATGCAGGTTGACGAACGGGAATACCAGCTCAAACCGATGAACTGCCCGTTCCATGTGCTCACTTACGCGAGCACCCTGCGCAGTTACCGGGAGCTCCCCATTCGCTGGGCCGAGCTGGGCACTGTGTATCGATACGAACGTCCCGGTGTCATGCACGGTTTGATGCGCGTTCGGGGCTTCACGCAAGACGATGCCCATGTGTTCTGCCTGCCAGAGCAAATCAGCGATGAAATTCTGCGCATCCTTGATCTGACCGAACGGATTCTCTCCACCTTCGATTTCTGCAATTACGAGATCAATCTCTCCACCCGCCCGGAGAAATCAATCGGCGAAGACGCCGTGTGGGAACTGGCCACCAACGGACTGATTGAGGCACTGAACCGCAAGGGCTGGGCCTACAAGGTGGATGAAGGGGGCGGTGCTTTTTACGGACCAAAGATCGACCTCAAGATCGAGGATGCAATTGGTCGGATGTGGCAATGCTCCACCATCCAGCTCGACTTCAACCTGCCCGAGCGCTTCAAGCTTGACTACGTGGCTGCCGATGGCTCGAAGCAACGGCCGATCATGATCCACCGTGCCATTTTTGGATCCCTGGAGAGGTTTTTCGGGATCATGACCGAAAACTATGCCGGTGACTTCCCGTTCTGGCTGGCCCCGGAACAGATCCGCCTTCTTCCCGTCACCGACGAGGTTCAGGGCTATGCCGACGACCTCTGCCAGCAGCTCACCAGAGCTGGTGTGCGCGCCTGCGTTGACCGCAGCGGCGAACGGCTGGGCAAACTGATTCGCACCGGTGAAAAAATGAAGATCCCCGTCTTGGCGGTGATTGGAGCCAAGGAAGCCGAACAGAGTGGTGCAAGCCTGCGCAGCCGTCGCGATGGTGATCTGGGCCTTGTCGATGCCGAAGTCCTGATCAAGGCGGCCAGCCAGGCCAATCAAAGCCGCAGTCAGAGCCTGTCGTTATGACTGAGAACCCGATTCAATGCCTCGAGGATTTCGCCACTCTGCGAACGGCACCAGAGCTGAATGACAACCAACGCGCGGCATTGCGACCCTCACTGGACGACGCGATGGCGTCATTTGAGTGGTTCACCGTGGGGATCATGGCCCCATCCAAGGAAAACGCCCTCAACGCTTTGCGCAGCCTGGAGAGCTCCCTCTCCTGGGAAGCGATGACGATCGAGGCGGAAGCCGAGGATGTTGGCCCTGTGTTTCTCAAGGCCAATCAATCCAATGGTCTAATCCGCATCCGTGTGGAACATGGACTTGGAGAAGGCATCCTGATCTCTGGCCACAGCAACATCCCAGAGCAAACCGGGATGACTTGGGGCCCGCTTCCACTCGATTTCTTCGCTTGACCTCCCAGTGCCTGCTTGCGGTTTTCATGCCCTGCAAGCAGCCTGAGGATCAATAGCATCACAGCCCTCGGAATGGCGGCGAACACCTTTCTGGCAGGCGATGTGGGAGGAACCAAAACCCTTCTCGCGCTGTACGGCCAACGCGAAGGGCAGCTCCAAGCCCTCTATTCCCAGCGCTATCGCTCAGGAGAGTGGTCCTGCCTTGAAGGCATCGTCCACCACTTCCTCTCCAGCCTGCCGGCCGACCTTCCCCGCCCAAAGACCAGCTGCCTTGCTGTCGCCGGCCCTGTGCAAAACGGCACCGCCACACTCACCAATCTGCCTTGGGTTCTGAGCGAAACGCTGCTGTGTGACGCCACGGGACTCAAGCATCTCGAGCTTGTGAACGACTTTGCAGTGCTCATTCACGGCCTGCCCCATCTCGATGATCAGCAACAGGTCGTTCTGCAGGGGGGGCATCCCTCTCGTTCAGCAACCTTGACCCAGGGGGGGGCAGTGGCGGTTGTCGGTGCCGGAACAGGGCTAGGGATGGCCCGCGGGATTCCTGGCCCGCATGGTTGGTTGGCCGTGGCCAGCGAAGGTGGTCATCGCGAATTCGCTGCCCGCACAGAGGACGAATGGCAGCTGGCTTCATGGCTCAAGGCTGACCTTGACCTCGATCGCCTGTCCGTGGAGCGCATCGTCAGTGGAACAGGCCTCGGCCATGTGATGCGTTGGCGCTTGCAACAACCGGACGCAGTCGGCCACCCACTGCAGAGGGCTGCCGAAGCTTGGCGCAGCCAACCGGTGGATTCAAAGGCATACCAAGACCTACCGGCCCTGACCGATCAGGCTTCACAGAGCGGTGATCCCTTGGCCCGCCAAGCTCTCGACCTATGGCTCGGCGCTTATGGCTCAGCGGCCGGCGATCTGGCCCTGCAGGAACTCTGCAGCGGCGGGCTATGGATTGGCGGAGGCACCGCCGCCAAACACCTGAAGGGACTGCAGTCCGCCACCTTTCTTGAACCCATGCGCAGCAAAGGACGCTTCCGCGCCTTCATCGACGGGCTCCGTGTTCATGCTGTGATCGATGCGAATGCGGGCCGATTTAGCGCAGCGTGCAGAGCTCGGGATCTCGCGACTGAGATCGAATCCACCTAGCAACGTTGGTGGCCACAATCGTCAAGCGGCGGCCTCTCAGGTGAGACACTGGCTTGAACAGAACAGCAGGGATGGTGCAACCACGCATTGGCCAATCGGTGGTTGTTGATGTTCCTGCCACCTCAGCCAATATCGGCCCTGGATTTGATTGCCTTGGTGCCGCACTCGATCTCAACAACCGGTTCACGATGCGTCGGATCGAGGGAGATGGAGAACGGTTTGAGCTGATCATCGAAGGACAGGAAGGAAGTCATCTAAGGGGTGGCCCCGACAACCTCGTTTATCGAGCCGCCCAGAGGGTCTGGAAAGCTGCTGGTGAAGAACCAGTGGGACTCGAAGCGCGTGTGCGTCTGGCGGTGCCCCCAGCACGAGGGCTTGGCAGTAGTGCCACAGCAATCGTGGCAGGCCTGGTGGGAGCCAATGCACTGGTCGGAGAGCCCCTGAGCCGCGAAAAGTTGCTCGAGCTGGCGATTGATATCGAAGGGCATCCCGACAATGTGGTTCCGTCCCTCCTCGGTGGTCTCTGCATGACGGCGAAGGCCGCATCCCAGCGCTGGCGGGTTGTGCGCTGTGAATGGGTGCCAACGGTGAAAGCGGTCGTGGCCATCCCCTCGATCCGACTGAGCACCAGCGAAGCGCGCAGGGCCATGCCCAAAAGCATTCCGTTGGGGGATGCCGTCGTCAATCTGGGTGCCCTGACGCTTCTCTTGCAAGGACTGCGCACCGGCAACGGCGATTTGATCGCAGACGGCATGCACGATCGACTGCATGAGCCCTACCGCTGGCGCCTGATCAAAGGCGGACAGGAGGTTCGCGAAGCCGCTCTCAAAGCAGGGGCGTGGGGCTGTGCCATCAGCGGAGCGGGCCCCAGCATTCTTGCCCTTTGCTCCGAAGAGGTCGGTGCCGCCGTCAGTCAGGCGATGGTCCGGGCGTGGGAAGCCGCGGGTGTGGCCAGTCGGGCACCACTACTGAACCTCCAGACCACAGGCAGCCACTGGCATCCAAAGGAATCTGAGTAAATTTACTCAGTTCCGGGCGCGGCCCTGATAGGTTCAACATCCATTAGATGGATGCCATGGACGTCAATCTCCCTCTGATTGCCACGTCCGATGCCACGTTTCCCTGGCTTTCGCTGATCATCCTGCTCCCCGCAGCTGCTGCCCTGGTGATGCCGCTGCTGCCGGGCGATGAGAGCAATCCCTCACCCTGGCCCCGCAACCTCGCCTTGGGGGTTCTGGCAGTCGACTTTGCCCTGATGCTGGTGGCCTTCAGCCGCCATTTCAATCCACAGGACCCCTCACTCCAATTGGTGGAGCGTCTCAACTGGGTACCGGCCATTGGCCTGGAATGGTCAGTCGGGGCCGACGGTCTATCGATGCCCCTGGTGGTTCTGAGTGGCCTGGTGACCATGCTCTCGGTGGCGGCGAGCTGGAAGGTTGAACACAAAGCCAAGCTCTACTTCGGCCTGCTGCTCGTTCAGGCCGCCGCCCAAGCCCTGGTCTTCCTCTCTCAGGACTTCCTCTTGTTCTTCCTGGCCTGGGAACTGGAACTGGTACCGGTGTATCTGCTGATCGCCGTTTGGGGAGGCCAGAACCGCCAATACGCCGCCACAAAATTCATTCTCTACACAGCCCTGGCCTCACTGCTGATCTTGATCAGCGGCCTGGCACTGGCTCTTTCCGGTGACCAGTTCACGCTCAACCTGAGCGAACTGGCCCAACGCTCTCCTGGCGGCACCTTTGGGCTGCTCTGTTACCTGGGCTTCCTGGTGGGATTCGGTGTGAAATTACCGATGTTCCCTCTCCATACCTGGTTGCCTGATGCCCACGGCGAAGCCAACGCTCCGGTCTCCATGCTCCTGGCTGGAGTGCTGCTCAAAATGGGCGGTTATGCCTTACTGCGCTTCAACGTGCAAATGCTGCCGGATGCCCACCTGGTGTTGGCACCTGCACTGATCGTGCTGGGGATTGTCAACATCATCTATGGCGCCCTCAACGCCTTTGCTCAAGACAACGTCAAACGCAGGATCGCCTGTAGCTCGGTCAGCCATATGGGCTTCGTTCTGGTCGGCATTGGAGCAATCGACGCCCTCAGCATCAGCGGAGCGATGCTGCAGATGATCAGCCATGGCCTGATCGCCGCGGCCATGTTCTTTGTGACCGGAAGCTTCTACGAACGCACCAAGACCCTCTCCATTCCAAACATGGGTGGACTCGCGAAAGTGCTGCCAATCACCTTCGCTTTTTTCCTGGCCAGCTCACTGGCATCCCTGGCTTTGCCTGGAATGAGTGGCTTTATCAGCGAGATCACCATCTTCCTGGGCATCACCAGCCAAACCACCTTCACGACAGGCTTCCGCGCGATCACGATTGTTGCCGCAGCGATTGGCCTGGTGCTCACCCCCATCTATTTGTTGTCGATGTGTCGCCGCATCTTCTTCGGGCCAAGGATTCCGGCTCTGGCCTTTGTGGGCGATATGAATCCGCGCGAGCTCGTGATCGGCCTCACCCTGCTGGTGCCCACACTCACCATCGGCATCTGGCCCAGGGTGGCGATGGACGTCTACGAGGCTTCCACCGATGCTCTCGCCAGCACGCTGTCAACCCATAGCCTGATCGCGCTCCACAATCTTCTGCCCCTGGGCTGAAGCGATACGGCATGACCAGCACCAGCCAGCCGGCTCTCCTCAAGGGCCGTGGTCTTCCTGACTACGCGGCAATCACCCCTGAAGCGGTGGGAGAGCATCTTCCAGGTCTGCTGCGACGACTGGAGGAGCAATTGGTGTCTCTGGAGACAAGCCTCCAGCAGAAGCTGGGCCAGGGGGAGGCGATCAGCTGGACTGATGTGATGCCGCCTTTGCAGCGCATCGGTGAGCAGATGCGCTGGAGCTGGGGCGTGGTCACCCACCTGAATGGCGTCTGCAACAGCCCGGAATTACGAGAAGCCCATGCAAGCCAACAGCCTGAGGTGGTGCGCTTCGGCAACCGCATGGGCCAGAGCTCGGTGCTGCATCAAGCCCTCGAACAGTTGCGACATCATCCAGCCCAGTCGCTTGATCCCACCCAAGTGCGGATCGTCGATGCTGAGTTGCTCTCGATGCAGCAGAGGGGGGTTGGTCTTCAAGGCGACGACCAAACGGCCTTCAACCAAGCCAGTGAGCAGCTGGCCGAGTTATCAACCCAGTTCAGCAACCACGTCCTTGATGCCACCCAAGCCTGGAGCTTGGTACTCCACGATTTGGATGAGGTCGCCGGGCTTCCACCACGCGCTCTCGACACCCTCGCTTCCGCGGCTCGAGATGCCGATGATCGTCACCGTGACGGCAGCGAAGCAAGCGCTGAACGCGGCCCATGGAGGCTTGGCCTCGACATGCCCCGCTACATCCCCTTCCTGACCTATGCCGAAAACCGAGCCCTGAGAGAAACCCTCTACAGAGCCCATGTGGGACGTGCCAGCAGTGGCGATCTCGACAACACTCCTCTCATTGAATCGATCCTCAGCCTGCGGGCTGATCAGGCCAAGAGACTGGATTATGCCCACTGGGCCGAACTCAGTCTGGCCAGCAAAATGGCAGACAACGTCGACAGCGTTGAGGCTCTACTTGAAGAGCTGCGCGCCGCGGCCAAGCCAGCCGCCGAAAGGGAGATCGACGCCCTGCGGGACTGTGCTCGTCGCCACCAGGCACCGGAAGCGGACTGCCTGGCCCCCTGGGATGTCACCTACTGGGCCGAGAAGCTGCGCCAGGAACAGTTTGATCTCAACCAAGAAGCTCTGCGCCCATGGTTCCCACTGCCCCAGGTCCTTGAAGGGCTGTTCGGACTGTGTGAACGCCTGTTCTCAATCCGGATCGAGGCCGCTGATGGGGAGGCGCCGATCTGGCATCCGGATGTGCGCTTTTTCCGCGTCTGCGAGCACGACGGCACACCCCTAGCCGCCTTTTATCTCGATCCCTATAGCCGTCCATCCAGCAAACGTGGCGGTGCATGGATGGATGAATGCCTGAATCGTTCCCGCAGCGAATCAGGCGAGTTGACCTTGCCGGTGGCTTATCTGATCTGCAATCAGACCCCTCCCACGGACAACACCCCAAGCCTGATGAGCTTTGAAGAGGTGGAAACCCTCTTCCATGAGTTTGGCCATGGCCTTCAACACATGCTCACCACCGTGGAATATCCCCAGGCCGCGGGCATCAACAACGTCGAATGGGATGCCGTGGAGCTGCCCTCCCAGTTCATGGAGAACTGGTGCCTCGACCGCGCCACCTTGATGGGAATGGCCCGGCACTGGCAGACCGGTGAACCCCTCCCAGAATCCGACTTCCAAAAACTGCTGCAGGCGCGCACATTCATGGCAGGGTGCGCCACGCTCCGCCAGGTGCACTTCGCACTCACAGATCTCCGCCTGCACAGCCAATGGTCGAAGCAGCTCGGGATGAGTCCCGATCAGCTGCGCAGGCAACTTGCAGCCTCCACCACAGTGATGCCGCCGATCGCCGAGGATCACTTCCTCTGCGCCTTTGGCCATATCTTTGCCGGTGGTTATTCCTCTGGCTATTACTCCTACAAATGGGCTGAAGTGCTCAGCGCCGATGCCTTCGCAGCCTTCGAAGAAGTCGGCCTCGACCAGGAGGAGCAAGTGCAGTCGACCGGTCAGAGATTCCGCAACACCGTGCTCAGCCTCGGCGGCAGCCGGTCGCCCGCCGAGGTGTATGCCGAATTCCGAGGACGAGCCGCCAGCACCGATGCTCTGATCCGCCATTCAGGACTCACCCCCTCTACCCCATGACGAAGCAGGGGTCTGGATCAAACCATGACCCGCTCTCCATCTCTGAGGCTTGGGGGCACCAGGCTGATGATCAGATTGAAGAGGCAGCCCTCATCAGCTTCGAGGCAGCACTGGACACAAGCTGGCTGCGTCGAGGCATCAGCCGTGAAGCCTTCCTGTCTGAACTGCTCAGGGATCTGCATCAGCGCCACCTGATCCCCCTGCTCGCCATCCTTCCCCGCAAATGGAGGCACGCTTCAGCTGTCCTCCCAGACCATCTCCGCGGTCTAGGGGCCGTGCTTGAGGGAGGACTGATCAGCCCGCTGATGCTGGCGGCCCTGGCCGACGACCTGCAGCACCTGATCCCCGCAACAGAGGCGACCCAGCCGTCACGAGGGGACGCCCTCCAGAGATGGTCTGCGCTCACGATCCAAGCCGGCGAGACACCGCATCTGCTGCCTAGCTCACTGGAAGCGTGGCGCAGGCAGGCCAAACAGCTTTCGGATTCAGCCAGGGAAGAGAACAACAGCTCATCCAATGCGCGTTCAGGACTGCGCAGCCTGGGCGCGGGGCTGGTCTGGCGGAACCACGGACTGAAGCATCGACAGACCGGCGAAAGCCGCTGGTGCAACACACTCCTGGCCCAGGTCTTGAACGCTCTCGGAGCGAACCGACTGCTCACGAGCAACGGCTGCTACGGCAGCCGCTCAGCCCCATTCACGTTCGAGGGCACAACCAGCCCCCGTGAGCTGATTGCCCGACTAAGCGATCGTGGCTGGACCTGCGGGGCTCGCATCCGAGCCAGTGTCGCCAGCTTTGGAATGGGCGCCAGCTGTCCAAACGCCCCGAAAGCAGAGGCAGGCAGCGCCTGGAATCAGGTGCCGCTCGGGGTGGCGTACCGCACAGGATTGCTACGCCAAGGCCAAGAGCTAGAGGCTCTGCTACCTCACTGCAGCTTCGAACTGGAGCTGATTCCGCCGGACGGAACAGCCTGCACGCTGCTGCAGTACTACCAGGGCACTGAGGGGCTGAATGGCTGGGCCGCCATGAACGACCTGCATCGCCCCTGGCAGAACGATCGCGACAATGGAACGGTCGCCTACCCAGGCCAGGCCATCAGAGCTGAGCAACTCTTGCTAGCCCTCGACCTCTGCGACCTGATGGCCGCGGTCCACAACACGACTGCCTGCCGAGGACATCTGCACTCCGGGGGCTATGGCGCCCTGGGATTCTGCATTGATTCAACGGCTCTACTCGAGCAGGCGCTCACGGGACGCAGTCATTTGTTCCCACTCACCCTCGGCGGAATCTGGCGTGAACGCCTGAACGAACAACTCGATCAACTGCTCCAGCATGGTTTGAACCCGGGCATTGGCACGGATCGTGAGGACTGCGTCGGTCGCTATCAAAACGCCCTTCGGGCCCTCCCTTCAGATCTGATCCTGCAAGGTGATGCCTGTGCTCCAGCGCTCAGTCGCCTGGTGGCTAGCCAACCCCGTCATAGCCCTTTCGATTTGGTACGCCGCCTCAACGGAGAGGAAAGTCTCACCCCGCCTGCGTGAGCGCTAGCTCACTGCAAATGGCTGCCACCACTTGGTCGCGATAGTGCCGACTGAACGGCCCGGAATTGCCGTTGTGGCTCATCGAAGCAATCTCGTAACGATGCAAGCGTCCGTAGGTCAGCCAACGATTCCAATTCGAGAGCGGAAGCAGAGGAAGTCGTCCCGGGTAGGCGATCCTGCCGAGGGCAGCCACAGGATCCTTGGCACCCACCACCATCGACACGTGCTCAAGCGTCTCCAGATCACCATTGCCGCTGAACACCCCGCAGACAGTGATCACCTGTACAGGCACATGGCACAACTTCTGAAGCATGGCCGCCGTGCCGATGGCCATCTCGCCTCCACCGCTGTAGCCAACAAGAACGACGCGGCTAGCTCGACTGGGATGGAAGCCGATAGCAGCTAAACGTCTGGCGATCTTTAATGCCAATTCGTAATTCATCACCGGGCCGTAACGCCGATCCGATGAAATCCCCACCTTGATAACATTGTTGGCTTGCACACAGAAGGAGCAGAGAAATCGCACCCAGCCATTGGGGTGGTGCTCCTGAAGTGAAAAGAGGCGTTGCCAAAACCAGTGACCAAAGGGGGTGGATTTCAGGCCAACTGGGGTAATGGTGTAGGCCTCAATCCCCTTAACCAACAAAGAATCACGGTCGATCGCCTGCTCCAGATGCTGCAGAAATTCACTGACGCGCGGCGGATGATCCTCCTCGCTCTGGTGAATGCCATCGAGATACACCAGGTAGTGCCGGTGGCCGGAAGCATTCGGATCCAAGGCAGGGAATAGATCTCGGGGATCCGGCAATCCCTGCATCCAGCCTTCCCAAAAGACGAAATCCACCATCACCGAATACACCCCCACCAAGGCCACCACCACGACCAGCAAAGCGCCAACCATGGTCACCAGTTCACGGATGGACTCAGAGTTAAGCAGGATGGCCGCGTCTTGGCGAACCGCACTCACCCCGAGGAAGGCCAACACCGAGGTAATCAGGAGGAGGATCACCACCACTCTCCAGCCCAAGCGCAGATGGTTGCGGTGATGCTGAATGGCGGCGCTGCGCTCACTCATGTGCCCACCTCTCGCGCCAGGGTGTTGTAACTGGCTCGCCAGCGCTGGGCAAACACCAGAGCAATCAGCACCAAGGCCAACACAAAACCAGGAAGAGACACCACAAGGCCTTCCTGAAGAGGAATGCCGTAGTGAACCTGAAGCAACAAGATCACGTTGAGGTGAATCCAGGCCAACAGCGTGACGGCGATCAAATCACTGATATACGGGGCCGCAACAAGCACATAGAACAAACCAGGCCACAGGGCCGCTCCCATGCGATTCGCCATCATGATCGGCTGCGGTGGAACATGTTCCATCAACATCAACATCAAGCTGTGGCAGAGAATTCCAAGGCTTAGAGCCAAGCTGAGAACAAGGGCATCAACCACCATTTGCAGCGCGATCTGGCGCAGACAGAGTCGATTCGCCAGGAGCGAAAACAAATGCGAGGCAGACATAGAGAGGCCAACGCCGATGACCAGACCAAGGCCCGTATCCATGGCCAACATGGCTTGAACCATGGACTCGAGCAAAGCGCTGAGCGGAAATCCCACAGGATCAAGCACGACGCATTTCCGGACGATTCACGATCCAAATCACCATGATTGACAACACCGCACAGTAGAAGCACCAAACAGAATTGAAGGTGGCGCTGTATGTCAGCCAGGTCAGAAAAATTGAGACAAAGATGAGCACGCCAAACAACCTCACAGCCCTATCACTCACCGCTAAAAGGGGCAAAACGATGAAGCCCCAATACACCAATTCGCCAACAGGTTCGGTGTTGACGAAGTTATGCCAGATACTGCCAAGCCCACTGAGGTCATACATCAATCTGCCGGTGCTGTGAACTGCAGGCTGCACAGCCGGCATATTGAAAAGCAACGGGGTATAGAAGAGGATTCCCAGCACCGTTGCAACAATCGCCACCCATTGCAAACGACTCTGTAACCCTCGAGAGTCAGTACTGCGACTGATGGACCATGCACTCCATGGAATCCAGATCATCCAGAAGCAATAAGCAAAGAAGAGAAAGCCCAGGGCACCAAAGGTTGCCAGTGGTTCCATCGGCGGAGCCGATCCATTGCCAATGGCCGTCCACTCCAGTCCTTCAACAAACTGCTGCACACCGAAAAAGAATGGAACCAGTGCAAGAGGTTGATATCCAGGGCGTTCCGCCTTGGAAGCCAGATGATGGGAGTAGAGCCCAAGGGGCATCAAAACCGCTGATGCTGTGAAGCTGGCTGAAGCCGAAAAACACATCGGTTGCGATGGGAAGGTCTTTTTTCAGTGTGTCCACGTTGCAGCGAACTGCCACTCAATCCTTCAGGATCGTTTTCATCAAGATCTCAAGAGATAAAGGGTGAGCCATCAGCTGCTGATGGCTCAGCACCGGCACCTCCTCCTGCGTCCCCATTGGCAGCACGGCCTGCCAACCAGGAACCACCATCAGGTCCCAGCGGCAAAAGAAACTCACGCATTCCACACGTTGCAAGGCCGTCAGGTCGGCATTGAGGTGGTTGAGGAGGGGACTACCCCGTTTCATATCGGCAAGACCGGCAAACAGCCAGCGCGGAATCCATTGAGCCGTCAGCGTGCCTTGCTGAGGACTTCCCACGCTGATGAACCGACGGCAGCGCCTAAACCCCCCAAAGTCCTGAAGCCAAACACGACTGATGACGCCACCCATCGAAAAGCCGAGGAGATCAATCTCCTGATCCCCCCAGCGAGCGGCGATGCACTGGTCGAGCTGTCGAGCCAGAGTCGTCAGGGGAACCGCCCCGAGACGATGGGGGAGGTGGGGCACCAGCAGAGAGATCTGATACTGCTCGAGACGGCGAACCAGGCGCCGGAACAGGTGGGGCGTGTCCCACAATCCATGCACCAGAACCAGGGGTCTGGAGTCGTTCACACCGTCCAGTGGCGATGGCGTTCAACGGCAACCGTACCCCCGAATCCAGGGATGGGCGCCGCACATTTGCGCAGGAGAACGCGCATGGGCACTGGTCCGTAGAGCTCTTCGAGTAACGCCAGAACCCGCTCACTGAAGTGCTCAATGGTCTGACACTGAAGCGAGTTGGCGAGCGACTGGACAGCCTGCACCGCAAGGCTGTAGTCAGCGGAACGGGACAGATCATCGTTGCGAGCGGCATCGTCCAGATCGAGCCACATACTCAGATCCAACGAAAACCATTGGCCATCGCGGCGCTCGTGATCGAGCACACCGACATGGGCCCAGACCCGCAGGTCAGAGATATGGAGGGCGTCCTTCAAAGCTTCAGTTGTCAACGAGGTCAGGGATCAAGACAGGAACGATCAAGGCGAGAAGCATTAAGGCGGGAACCGTCAAAGAGGGAACCTTCAAAGCGGCAGATCCCGATGGCTGAACTGAGGCTCCCCTGTCGCGAAGTCTGCAGCGAGATGACCATCGCCACGCAGGCGGTAGCGGTAGGTCACCAGACCCTCCAGTCCGACGGGGCCGCGGGGAGGAAGGGTCTGGGTGCTGATCCCCACCTCAGCACCGAAGCCATAACGGAAACCGTCAGCAAAACGGGTGGAGCAGTTGTGATAGACCCCCGCACTGTCGACCGCACGCAGGAAACGCTCGGCAGTCGTGCGATTCGCGGTGGCGATCGCTTCGGTGTGACGAGAGCCATGGCGACGGATGTGTTCAAGAGCCGTCTCCAGATCAGGCACCACCCGCACGGCAAGGATCAGATCGAGATATTCGCGACCCCAGTCGGCCTCATCAGCGGGATGGGTCACACCCAGAGCCATGCAGGCCTGATCACCGCGCAGTTCGACCCCTACACCAGCAAAGGCGGGAATGGCGTCCTTCAGAAAACGTTCAGCGATCGCCTCATGCACCAGAAGCGTTTCAATCGCATTGCAAGCGGCGGGGTACTGGGTCTTGCTGTCAATGGCGATGCTCAGAGCCTGGCCACAGTCAGCCTCAGCATCCACGTAGAGATGGCAAACGCCATCAGCGTGGCCAAGCACTGGGATACGGGTGTTGTCCTGAATGAAGCGCACTAGCTCATTGCTGCCGCGGGGAATGATCAGATCCACCAATCCATCCAACCGCAGCAGGGCCAGACTTTCCTGACGCGTGGTGAGCAGAGCGAGGGCATCAGCGCTCACCACCGAGTGAGCCAGACCCTCCTGCAAGGCTGCCATCACCGCCTGATTGGTGCGGTTGGCTTCGCTGCCTCCCTTGAGGATGGCCCCGTTACCGGAGCGGATCGCCAGAGACGCAATCTGGATCACGGCGTCGGGGCGGGCCTCAAAGATCACTCCAAGCACACCCAAAGGCACTGTGATGCGCTCCAGCACGAGTCGCTCGCTCAGCTCCCGATGCAATTGCCTGGATCCGAGGGGATCCTGCAGGTCAGCGACCTGCCGCACGCCCTCAATCGCGCCGGCGAGCTTGGCCTGATCCAGCTTGAGCCTGGCCACCAGGGCCGGAGCCAGGCCTTCAGCCGCAGCCTGCTCAAGATCGGCGGCATTCGCAGCCGCGATCCGATCCGCATGGGCCTGAAGGGCTGCAGCCATCGCCGCGAGGGCCTGCTGACGCTGCTGATCCGTGGTCTGCCCCAGATCGATGGCGGCGCGGCGAACCGCCGTTGCCAGGCGCAGCAGCTCAGCGGACGGTTCGGGCACAGCCTGGCTGGTCATCGACACGAGATGGGATCTGGGATGCATCATCCCGTTTCACGGGGCAACACCGAAGCTCAGCCACTGCGGCATCCAGCTCAGGTCAGTCGGTCTAAGGCCAAACGAGCAGCCCCAAGCCGGCCTGCACCGTTGCCGAGAGCACAGGCTTCGATGCACAGCCCTTCACGACTGACAGCCTGCACCCGCTCTTCCACCTCGCGACGCACAGCCGGCAGGAAGTGCTCCGAGGCAGCTGCCAACCCACCACCGAGCAGCACCCGTTGCGGGGTGAAGACATACACCAATGAGCTGATCCCCACCCCGAGGGTGCGGCCGTAATCCGACCACACCGCCCGAGCCTCAACGTCTCCTTGCGAAGCTCGGCGGGCAAGCTCAGCTGGATCCCCATCCCACAGCCTGCGCAGAGCGGCGATGCTGGCGAACTGCTCGAGGCTGCCTCGATTGCCGCTGTTGCAGGACAAACCATTCGGGTCAATGCTGATCAGTCCTGGTTCGGCAGCAGCACCGTTGTGGCCGGTGAACAGCGTGCCACCAAGCATCACGCCACCCCCCACACCGGTGCCAAGGGTGAGCAACACCACGTCCGTGCAGTCACGGGCAGCACCAGACCAAGCTTCTCCCACTAAGGCGCAATTGCCATCGTTGGCCAGGGTCACCCTGCGCTGGAGACGGGGCTCAAGCCAGTCCGCCAGCGGCACCTCTTCCCAGCCAGGCAGGTTGATGCACACCCGCGCCACCCGGGCCGCTGCATCCATCGGCCCGGGCAGACCGACACCCACCAGCGAGGCACAACGATCAGGATCCAGCTGTTCGATCGCCTCGCAGAGCGCCATGCAAATGGCGCCGGGCATGGCCGGCTGCGGTGTGGGGATCTGCTCTTCCGCCAACAACAACCCGTCACGGGTGAAGCGCGCCAGCTTGATTGCTGTGCCCCCCAAATCCACCCCGATCACCTGCTCAGCCGATGCCATGGTCAGAAGCGGAAGAACACCTGGAACTGGCTCTGCCAGGTGCCCTGATTGTCAACCGAGCCTGACAAGCTGAGGTTGGGATTGATCTGATAAGACAGCGTTCCCTGGGGGGGAATGTCATTGCGATTGGGTGCCGCGAGCACCGAGAGATTGAAGCGGTCAGTGAGGTCAACTCCCAGTTCGGTCACCAGAGCCAACTGAGGTGGCACTTGGCCAGACACACGCTCTTTCTCATCCTGAATCTGCGGAGTGACATAGGTGGGATAGAGAGCGAACTGGAGCCGCTGGCTGAAGGCATCCGTGAGCGTCCCGATCACGGGAGTGAGCAACGACTGGCCCAGCAACGCCGCCAGAGCGGTTCCCCCTCCGGCACCGGACAATCCAGCAAGGGAGTTGCCACCAATCAGCCCGAGGAGCTGGGCGCGGGGCATGGGAGGTGAACTACGCAACGTGAAGTTGTCGGCGAGACGGTCTGCCGGGCCGCTGGCTTCCACCATCACCTTCACAAGCCTGAGCTCACCACCAGCGCCAAGACTGCCGCTGCCATTGGTCTCAAAAATGTTGGTGGATACGGCGTTATTGCCAGTGCCGATACTCACACTGTCTGAGACGCGGCTGGTGAGAGCCACATCGACGTAAGGGATCAGCCCCATCGAGGGAGTGAAGATGGCCACGTTGGCCGCACGACGGTCGAGCTGAAAGCTGGTGGTGAAGAACGAGATGCGTCCAGTCAGCATCTGCACCACACCCTGAAGCTTGAGACTGGGATCCAGAGCACCATTCAGGGTCAGTCGCCCCCTGGTGGTGAAAGCGGCCACCGGCGCGACGGTGACCGCCAACTTCGGACCAAAAATCACACGCAGGTTGTTGAAGCCCAATGCAGGCAGCTTGGGCATCGCAGCCTTCAGAGACCGACTTGAGCTGGCCTCCACCTCTGGGCCCAAAAGCACCAGGGGCTTCTGAAAATCCCATTGATCTTCAAGCAGGGTGTTGAAGGCCACCGGCTGATTGGCCGATTCCTGCTCTCCGTCACCAGACTGCACGCGCTTCCTTGAGAACAACGAGGGGGCCGGCCGGATCGTGCCATTACTGATTGCCAGTGCACCACCGATCCGCGGACGCACCAGTGCACCAATGATCTTGAGATCCGCCGTGACCTCAACATCAGCAATCGGCAGATTGAGACGGGTCTTACTGAGGGACAGAACGAGCGGCTGAGGCTCGGGCAGTGCGGTGAATAAGCCAAGGCCGCCCTTGCCCTCCAAGCGTCCGTTTTTGCCAACCCGAGCCTTCAGCGACTGAACCTCAAGTCGGTTGAAATCAAAGACGACGGAGGTGTTGAAGGCACTGATGTCCTGCTTCTCAAGTTGGAAGCCACCCTTGTCGACCACCAAGAAACCGTTCGCCTGCGGCTGACTGAGAGTGCCGCTCAAAATCAGACGAAGGCGGGCATCACCTGTCGTCCAAACGAGGCGATCATTGGTGAAACCCGTGAGGAAGCGAAGACCGTCGCCTCGGGTAACCACGCGCACATCGAGAGCACTCGACGGCTCCAAAGGCACCTGTCCGGTGACCACGACAGCCTGCTCAGCCGACTCATCACGCAAGGCCAGATCCAGCAGCAAGGCGTTGCCGGCCAGGGTGATCTGACCCTTGTCGAGGGTGAGGCGATGGGCACCGATCCGGGCATCTTCAAGAACCAGTTCCGTCGTTAGCTGAGGAGCTCCATCACCAAGTCGATAGCGGCCCGAAAGGCCAACGGCCCCGAGCAAAGCAGGGGGAACCGGTGCCACGAGCGCCAGCAGAGAGAAGGGCAGATGCTGCAACGAGAACTGCCCTTCACCCGCCCCAATCGGACCGCTGATCGTGGCGACAAACGGTTCGATTTGCAAAGCATGATCCACGTCACCCCCTTCCACCCAGAGGTGGCCGCTGGCCTTGAGCTCAAGATTGAGGTCAGCCAGATGGTCTCCACTCAGGCTGATGCGGGCATCAACCTGACCACGCAGATCCTCGGGGTGGAAGGCGGAGCGATTGCGGACTTTCTGCTCGTGAGCGTCGAGGTCTTGCTGCACCGCGTTCAGGGCCTGAAGCTGTCCATTCAGCGACCCACCAAAGGTGTTCACAAGCAGGGTGCCGAGATCCTCCGCCCTTCCCTCCACAGCAGGAAGATCATCGGTGAGGTTCGTGAGGCTGAGCACACCGCGTGTGAGCCAACGCGCACTGAGGCCCAGGGCATCCACCTCAGCATCCAGGCCAGCACCAAGACGACCTTCGGCCTTGAGCAGCACTTGGCCGGAATCAGGCGGGAGCAATTCACCGGTGAGTTGATACCGACGGTTGCTGTAGGTGCCCTGAAGCTGGGCCTGACGAAGCTGAACGCCAAGCAGTCCCGGACGGTCAAAGGTGAGGTGTCCCTCCATTGCAAGAGGCTGCAGTCCGAGAGTGCCCTCCCCAGACAAGCGGCCATAAAGCCCTTCAAACCGCCCCTTCGGAGGCAGGGCTAATTCCAAACCCTCCAACGGCAGACGTCGAGCCTGCCATCGGTAGGAAGCCGGAGTGCCAGCAAGGCTGAGCTCGCCCCCCTGACGGACCAATGTGACGGTGGTCGGAAGCCAGTTGCGGCCGAGCCTGGCCTGAAGAGATCCTCCGATCACAGCATCTGCGGCGGTCATGCTCAACCGACCACCTCCGCCAGGCCGCCCCTCAAAGCGCCCCTGCCACACTTCAGACAGGCGAAGGAGTCCAGCTTCCGGCGTCACCAGCTGAAGATCCAGATCAGGGCGCAGGGCGTTCAATGGACCGCTCAGCTCACCGAAGGCCGAGAGACGGCCCGCCATCGAGGTGCCAACGATGGGGCCAATCCGCGCCAGGGGGAAGTCCTTGAGTTGAATGCCCGCCTTGAGAGGGCCCAGCTGCAGACGGCGACCAGTGAGTCGCAGGGGTAGCACCGCCTGGGCCTGAAGGTCAGGGCTGGTGAAACGATCCAACCGAACCAGGCCCTTGGCTACATCCCAGTCGGCCTTCAAGGACCAGTCCTGCAGCAAAGGATTGGCCCGTTGGCCAAGGGTCAGACTGAACTGAGGCTTGGTGGTCTCCCCACGAAGGCGAACGACGCCGCGAACAGGAGTGTTGTCGCCAAGCAACTCGGGCACCAGCGACAGCTGACTCCAGGCTGATCCAGCCATCTCAAACTGCTGGCTGGCAACTGCCATGCGGGGGTAGAGGCCCCCAGCGGCCCTGAGTTTGAGCCCGGGCCCGTGAAGATCCAAACGATCAAGGCTGGCTGTGATGGCCTCTTGGTCACTCCAGTCGCCGCTCAGCTCCAGATCAAGCTTGAACGGCCCCTTCAAGGCAACGGACGTTGGCGGGCTCCACCGACCGTCGATCCGCAGTCGAGGTTGATGCCATGGCCCCTTGAGATCAGCACGAAGCTGACGGTCCCTGCCAGGTTCCTGAAGATTCAGATGCAGATTGAAGGACCGGTTGAGCGCCACATCGCCTTGCAAGGAGGCTTGATAAGCACCAAAGCTCCAGGGGCTTCGCGGCAGCGTCAGCCGATCCCCCTTACAGCTGATCTGCAACTGAGGGCTGCGGAGCGGTGCCTGTAGAGCCGGTGAGTTCATTGCGCACCCAACCAAAGAGATCCCTCCATGGCAACTGGCCTTGCCGGCCTGCCAGCCAAGTTGGAGGTCCCCCCCTAACTGCCCCTGAAGTGCGACTTCACTGGCGGGGGGAATCAACCCCTGGAGGGACTGAAGACGCAGCTTGTCAATCCTGGCCTGAAGGTCGAATTGAGGGTCTCGCCAGCGTCCCTTCAAACGCATCGCCACCTTGCCCTGTTGGGGAAGAGTCAGCTGAACAGCCGAATCGGCCCAGGACTGATCCAAATGCACATCAGCACGGCCCGCTGCCCGCACAGTCAGGTCCGCAGGCTGAATCCTGATCTGGGCCGGATCCAACAGACGGATCAAGAGACCGAGCTTCGGAGGAGGCTGATCACCGGCAGGACCTGGCACCCAGTAGGCCCCCTCGGCATTCCGACGCAAATCAACCCGCACGCCACGCAACTTGACCACCGCCACAGGCTTCCAGCGGCGCAGACTGGCCAGCGGCGCCAGACCGACAGACACCGCTTCAACCGATGCGGTGGAGTCATCCAGCAAACCGCGCTGGACTTCGCTGGGGCCGAGGGAGACACCCGAAAGACTCAAGCCCTTGTAAGGGCCAATCCGCAGGGGATGGCCAAGGGGCTTGGAGAGCTGCTGCTCAAGGCTGGGACGCATCCGAGCAACCACCGAAGCGGCGATGCGATCCGCACCGATCCAACAGAGTCCACCGGCAACGGTGAGAATGACTCCCCTAGTCAGGAGCAGACGCGAGAGGGTCTGCGGTGGTGACCCACTGCCCATCGACCGCGTCAGTCCCTTCAGAAGTCAGCGCAATATAAAGAGCACAACCGCTGATCACCAGCCCATGAATCTGCCTCTGCTGCTTCAGAGTTCCACGCAATGGTTGGTCTGGAGCGGACTCGGCTTCGCCGTGGTCACAGCAATCGCCTTCGCAGCACGCTGGGGACTGCGATTCCGTCTCGTGGGAGTGACCAGCTTCACGCTTCTGCTCGCCGCGAGCAGCTGGGCGTTCTCGGTGAGTTACACCCCGCCCGTTGCAATCGAAGGAGCTGTAAGGGCACCGGTGGTGTTCGACAACGGCAACGATCTAGTGGTCGCGAAGGCCTCACCGGAGATGGATCTCGACTCGGTCGATCCAACCCTGCAACAGCTAGCGGGGAATTTGCGTCCAGGTGGACGCAGCAGCGACGTGGTGATCGTCCGCTTACGCCAGCTGCAACCGGCCGGCGACGGGTTGAGCAAACCAGTGGTCCTCGGCCAGACCGAAGTGAAAACGAGAGCATCGGCAAGACTGAACAAAGAATGAGCAGCGAATCTCCACTTCAGGAGCTGCCTCAGAGCTTCCGTGATGAGCAGCGGGAACTGGTGGCTGCAGGTATCGACACCTGGGGAGCCCTTCAGCAACTCAGCGACCACCAGCTCAGCCAGCTCTCCCGCCGCGGCCGTGCCAGCGCCCGAAACTTCAAACGGCTGAGGGGCATGGCCGAGCTGGTGTGCTGCCTGGATCTCGCACCGGCCGATGCAGCCCTGCTGATGCATGCAGGCCTGGCAACAGTGGCAGCACTTTCAGCAGCCTCACCCCAGGATGTCGTCACGCGTACGGGACGACTCGAACGCCAGCTCCGAAGTGGACGACCACCAGTGGTGGATCTGGCGGTGGCCCAACGCTGGATCAAAGCAGCCCAAGCATGGCAACCAAGAAACTGACCCCAGAGCGCTGCCAAGCAAGCTGATTGCCACTTCAAATGCAGTTAGTCCTTAAGGAGGGTGTATGCGCCACCTCCAAGCCTCTCTGCTGTTGTGCGCCCTTGCGGCGGCGGCGGGTGCAGCGACGTCAAGCGCGGTGGCTGCACAGTCTTCGCTTCTGGAAAGCGTCAAACGCAACCCCAACGAAGCCAGAGCCTTGTGCAGGCAGTTCAAGCAACTCAATGCCCAGGGGGTCTCGGCCACATCCAATACCGCCATCGCGGCCCTGGCCTCTCAGCGCAATCTGACGACGCAAGACGCCGAGATTTTGGCCACGTATGTGATCGGCCTTCACTGCACAGATGTGTCCTAAGCGGTCCACCTCACCCTCAGAATCCGGGCCCATTGATCCACGCTGATCACTCCCTGACGCTTGAAGACGGTGTCGATCTGATCGCAAGGATCTGGCAGCCATCCGGATCTGGTCCGTGGCCCGCTCTTCTGATGCGCCAACCCTACGGACGATCCATCGCCTCGACACCGACCTATGCCCATCCTTCCTGGTGGGCCGAACGTGGATTTCTGGTTGTCGTTCAGGATGTGCGTGGCCAGGGCTCCTCTGGTGGCTGCTTCCGTGGCTTTGCGCAAGAGGCACGCGACACCACCGCCACCTTGTCGTGGCTTCGTTCCCTGCCTCAATGCAACGGACGGATCGGTCTTTACGGCTTTTCGTACCAGGGATTCACCCAATTAGTGGCCGAGGAAGGCACCCCTCCACCCGACTGCCTTGCACCGGCGATGACCGGTTTACACGAAAGAGACCATTGGAGCTGCGAAGGGGGAGCCCACTGGTGGCACCTTGGACTGGGCTGGGGTCTACAGCTCGCCGCCCTGCAAGCCCAACGCAGGGGGGACGCAACCGGATGGGATGCAATCCGCTGCAGCCTTGAAGACAACCGATACTGCCGTGACGGATTGGATCTGCTGCGTCGCTATGACCCGGAAGGGATGGCAGTGCGCTGGCTTGATCGCTCCCCGGAGGATCCTGACGCCTGGACCTGCTATCACCCACCGACCAGCTGGCTACGCCTGCCCATGCTGCTAATCGGAGGCTGGTGGGACCCCCATCTGCGCGGCGTGCTGGATCTGCATCGTCTCAGCCTGGAGGCAGGTGGTCAGCCAGATCTGCACATCGGGCCTGCAACGCACCTGAAATGGTGGCCAAACGCCCAGCAACTTCATCTGGACTTCTTCCAACGCAACCTGATCGACCCCTCTGAGCATCCATCCATCCAAAGGGAGGAGCCCGTTGGTTGCCGAGGATCTGTCATGGCCTGGGACCTCTGCGAACAGCGCTGGCAACCCATCACCGACGCCAGAAGCAGCAGCGGTGGACTATGGCAACTCAGCGGCAGCTCCCTGGCCTGTCTTGATCCCAGTGCCGGTGAGTTGAAGGCCCTGTCCTCCGCCAGCCACGCACTCGGCTGCTTTGCTGACTCCAGCGTCAACGAGCAAGACCTCAACCGATCCGAGACTGTGGTTCCTGAGACTGTGGTGATCGTCCATGATCCATGGCGTGCCGCCCCGGCAATCGGTGGTCACCTCAGCCCCACCCCTGGCCCCTGCGATCGATCCGAGCTGGATGCCCGCAGCGATGTGGCCACCTTCACCACGGCTCCTCTGAGCCTCAACTGCCAGTTGCGCGGCCGACCTGTTCTGTCGCTGCTGGCGGCTGCAGATCAATTGGGATTTGATCTGTGCGTTGCCCTCTCCGTCTGTCCATCAGGCAGCGATCAGGTGCAACAACTCAGCACTGGCGTCACCCGCGTGAGTGGCCTCAAGGCCTGCCAAGCATCGAGCCAAAGGGTGGCACTGCAACCACTCGAAGCCAGGCTGAAACCAGGAGATCGGTTGCGCATTTCGATTGCGGGAGCCTGCTGGCCCGCAATCGCGATCAACCCTGGCCATCCCGATAGCCCCTGTGGTGCACCCAGCAGCGCATGCCGTGTCACCAGCATTGAACTGACTCTGAATCAGTGCCAATTACGTTTTGAGCCACTGATCGGTTCACCGGAACGCTGAACCTCCGGCAAACTGACGCCAAACATGCGTCGCCTTCACGCCGTGAACACCACAGCCTGCGTTCTCGCCCTTGCGCTTTGCAGTCCGATCGCATCCGTGATGCCGATGCACGGCAGTCAGGCGCTCGAGATCGCCCAGGCCGGAGCTGCTGCTACAACGACACTCACCGCCGCCCAGGCCACCCGCGCCGCACGTGAGCTTCTGGAAGCCCTGAAAGTGCAGGATGCCGCTGGCATCTATGCCGGTTTATCCACCCCTCTGCGCAGCACAACCGACGAGGAGGCAGTGCGGACCAGGCTGCGCAACAGCCCATCCCTCAGTGACTATCGGATCAGCGCAATCTCCCGCGGCATGGATGACACCACCGTGGAAGCCGTGGCTGTGCTGGCCGATGGAACCAAGGAGGCACCGCTCCTGCTGGTGCTTGACGATGAAGGGAAGCTGGTGGCTTGGAAATGGGTGGGCACGACTCTGCCCATCGAGCAGAGCGCTCTCAACTTTGTGCAGGACCTGAACGCCCAACGCTGGGTCGCCGCTCGCTACTACCTGGATCTCGACTTCCAGAAGGAGATTGGCCCTCAAGACCTCAAGCGCAAATGGAGCAAACTTGCCCGGGTCCTTGGCGGCACGAAGCAGATCAAGAGCGCTCTCGTCGCAAGCCAAGGAGGCGAGCAACAGCTCGTGCTGGTCACGATCGAATTCGGCAAGGTGACCGACAATCTGTTTGTGATTTTCAACCGCGAAGGCCGAATCATCAACGTCGATTTCTCGGCTGATCTGGTCTGATCGGTTCAAGGGCTGGCAACCGACCGCAGGAACCAGGGCTTTTCCGCCTAAGCTCCCGGCCAATAATGCCTTTAGGTCATGGCTGCTGCGGTCCTCGACTGGATGATTGAGGATGGTCTGCGGCTGGCGGAATGCCGCCACGACCATCCGCTGTCTGTGCTCGGGCCCCAGACCACAGACAGCGGCTGGACTGTGCGTGCCTGGATGCCTGAAGCCGATCGTGTCGACCTGGTGGTCAACGGCGAGGTCATCAGCACCACCACCCCCCACCACCCCTGGCTGTTTGAAGCGGAGCTAGCGCAGGATCCAGGTCAGGCCTATCGCCTGCAGGTGAGCCGTGGCGGCATCAGCCACGAGCAGAACGATCCCTGGGCGTTCAGGGATGAATGGATGGGCGAGATGGATCGCCATCTCTTCGCCGAAGGGAACCATCACCACATCTGGCGAAAGATGGGTGCCCATCTCACCACAATCGGCAACGTTGCAGGGGTGATGTTCTGCCTTTGGGCACCGCACGCTCGAAGTGTGAGCGTGATCGGTGACCTCAATGCATGGGATGGACGCCACCACCCCATGCAGCAGCGCAACGGGGGCATCTGGGAATTGTTCGTTCCCGGTTTGAACGAAGGAGCTCTCTACAAATATGAAATTCGGACCCAGGAAGGGCACTGTTATCAGAAGGCCGACCCTTACGGCTTCCGCCACGAGGTCCGTCCGGCCACCAGCTCATTGGTGTCCCGTCTCGACAACTTCCAGTGGACTGATTCCGCCTGGATGCATGAACGGGACCGTCGCAATGCTCTCGATCAACCGATCTCGGTCTATGAGATGCACATGGGCAGCTGGATTCATGCCGCTGCGGATCAACCCTTTATCGAAGCCGACGGAACTGCTCGCCCTCCCGTTCCTGCCGCGGACCTCAAACCCGGTGCCCGCCTGCTCACGTACCCGGAACTCGCGGATCGAGTGATCCCCTACGTGAAGGCACGCGGCTTCACGCATATCGAATTGATGCCGATCACCGAGCATCCCTTCGACGGTTCCTGGGGATATCAGGTGACCGGTTGGTACGCCCCAACCAGTCGTTTCGGCAACCCCGATGAATTCCGCGCCTTCGTCGACCGATGCCATGCCGAAGGCATCGGCGTGATCATCGACTGGGTCCCTGGGCATTTCCCCAAAGACAGTCATGGTCTGGCGTTCTTTGACGGCACACACCTGTATGAGCACTCCGATCCCCGGATCGGTGAGCACAAGGAGTGGGGCACGCTGATTTTCAATTACAGCCGCAACGAGGTGCGGAACTTCCTTGTTGCCAACCTTGTGTTCTGGTTTGAGCAGTTCCACATCGACGGCATCCGGGTGGATGCGGTGGCCTCCATGCTCTACCGCGACTACTTGCGACCCGATGGCGAATGGCTGCCCAACGAACATGGCGGCCGCGAAAACACGGAAGCGGTGCGCTTCCTGCAGCAAGCCAATCATGTGCTGTTCCAGCACTATCCAGGCGCACTTTCGATTGCAGAGGAATCCACAACCTGGCCGATGGTGACGCAGCCCACCGACATCGGCGGGCTCGGCTTCAATCTGAAGTGGAACATGGGCTGGATGCACGACATGCTCGATTACTTCGAGCTCGATCCCTGGTTCCGCCAGTTCCACCAGAACAACATCACCTTCTCGATCTGGTACACCTACACCGAGAACTTCATGCTGGCGCTAAGCCACGATGAGGTGGTTCACGGCAAGAGCAATCTCCTGCACAAGATGCCTGGAGATGACTGGCAGAAATACGCCAACACACGTGCGCTTTTGGCCTACATGTGGACCCACCCCGGCAAGAAGACGATCTTTATGGGGATGGAATTCGGTCAGCGGGCCGAATGGAATGTGTGGGGAGACCTGCAGTGGGATCTGTTGGGATACGAGCCGCACCAGGGCGTGCAGCGACTGGTCGATGACCTCAACGTGCTCTACAAGGCAGAACCAGCCCTCTGGCGCGATGACTTTGATCAGTACGGCTTCCAGTGGATCGACTGCAACGACAATCGCCACTCCGTGATCAGTTTCATGCGTCGGGAAAGTACTGGCGGTAGCTGGCTGGTCGTAGTGGCCAACTTCACACCCCAGAGCCATGCCCATTACCGCGTGGGCATTCCCCTCGCCGGCTTCTACACGGAGATCTTCAACACCGATGCGGAGCGCTACGGCGGCAGCAACCTGGGCAACATGGGTGGGAAGCATTCAGACGAGTGGGGAATCCATGGTTACGACAACTCCCTCGACCTCTGTCTGCCTCCCTTGAGTGTGATGGTGTTCAAGCACGATCCAAAGCGGAGCCTCGCCCCAGACTCCGCTGCTGGCGGAGTTTGAGCCCCAAAGCGTGTGACGAAGCAGATGCTTTACCTGAGAAGAGCCTCGGTTGCTCAGGTTCTCTCAGGTAGGTTGCCCGCTTGATCTCCACTTCCCGATGAGCGACTCCCTGCCCCTGCTGCTGCGTGCTGCCCGCGGAGAGGCTGTTGAGCGTCCCCCGGTGTGGATGATGCGCCAGGCAGGTCGGTACATGAAGATCTACCGAGACCTGCGCGACAAATATCCCAGCTTCCGAGAGCGCTCAGAGAACCCTGACCTCTCCTACGAGATCTCGATGCAGCCGTTTCGGGCCTTCAAGCCTGATGGTGTGATCTTGTTCTCAGACATCCTCACGCCGCTACCTGGGATGGGGATCGACTTCGACATCATTGAGAGCAAGGGGCCCCAGATCGGTGATCCGATCCGCAGCATGAACCAGGTGGACGCACTACGGACCCTCAATCCGGCTGAGTCCATGCCGTTTGTGGGTGAAGTCTTGGGTCGCCTGCGCCAGAGCGTTGGCAATGAAGCCGCAGTGCTTGGTTTCGTGGGTGCCCCCTGGACCCTGGCTGCCTATGTGGTGGAGGGAAAGAGCAGTAAGAACTACGCGGTGATTAAGGCCATGGCCTTCCAAGAGCCCGAGATGCTGCACAAGCTGCTCGATCACTTCGCCGAATCGATTGCTCATTACCTTCGCTACCAGATCGATTCGGGTGCCCAAGTGGTGCAGATGTTCGATTCCTGGGCAGGCCAGCTCAGTCCTGCCGACTACGACACCTTCGCTGCCCCGTATCAAAAGAAGGTGGTCGATCTGGTCAAGCAAACCCACCCAGACACCCCTTTCATCCTTTACATCTCCGGCAGTGCGGGTGTGCTCGAACGCATGGGCACCACCGGTGTGGACATCGTGTCGCTCGACTGGACCGTGGACATGGCCGAAGCCCTGGCCCGCCTACCCGAACACATTGGGGTCCAAGGCAACGTCGACCCAGGCCTGCTGTTCGGAACCCCCGAAGCGATTGAAGCCCGCATCGATGACTGCGTCCGCAAGGCCCGGGGTCGCCGCCACATTCTCAACCTTGGCCATGGCATCCTCCCCGGCACACCCGAGGAGAACGGTGCAGCCTTCTTCCGCTCTGGCAAGAGCGTGATGGAACGTCTGGGCACCGCGGCCTGAGCCACTCTCCCTTGCGCAAGGAATCCTTGACCACAGCACCGGCACGCATCCTGATTACGGGCGCCAGCGGCTGCGTCGGCCAGTACACCACTGCCTGGCTTCTTGAGCATTCCGATGCTGAACTTCTGCTGTGGCTCAGGGACCCCAGCAAGCTATCGGCGATTCCCCTCGATCACCCGCGCATCAAGCTCCTCGTTGGTGATCTGAGGGAGACCGATCGCTTCGCGACCGATCTAGGCAGCGTTAACAGGGTGATTCACACCGCCACAGCCTGGGGGGACCCTGAACGTGCGCAGCAGGTGAATGTGGTAGCAGTGAAGCGGATGCTGAGCCTGCTTGATCCCGACAAGCTCGAGCAGGTGGTGTACTTCTCCACGGCCAGCATCCTCAACCGCGATCTGCAGCCGTTGCCCCAGGCCCTGGCCTACGGCACCGAATACATCCAGACCAAGGCCCAATGCCTGAAGGATCTCGAACACCATCCGCTCGCTGAACGGATCGTGGCCGTGTTCCCCACGTTGGTCTTTGGTGGACGCATCGACGGCAGCAGCCGCTTCCCGACGAGTTACCTCACCGAAGGCCTTGCTGAAGCCAGCAAGTGGCTCTGGCTGGCGCGATGGCTACGGGCCGATGCCAGCTTCCACTTCATCCATGCCGCCGACATCGCGGCCATCTGCGGAGCGTTGGCCACGACTCCCCATCAACGAAATCCCGAGCCGGGGCAGGGCCCGGTCCGCCGGATCGTGATGGGCCAGAAAGCGATCAGTGTGAATGAAGCGGTGGCCACACTCTGCCGCTGGCGTGGTGTCGCCAGAACGCCTGGAATCCCTCTATGGCCCTGGCTGATCGAAGGGCTGATCAGGGTGCTGCCCATCGAGGTGAACGACTGGGATCGTTTCAGCATCCGCCAGCGCCACTTCATTCACAACCCAGTGACCCAGCCTGAACGCTTCCAACTCACCAGTCATGGACCGGATCTTGAAACTGTTCTTGAGGACTCGGGATTGCCTAGACGTGGACAGACTTAAATGCAGCTAAACTTACGGAAGTGACTTTTGACGTGATGATCCATCATCTGCGTTCCCTTCTTTCGGCCTGTATCGCCCTCGTTTTGGTGATTGGCATGGGTGTGGCCTCCGCAAGCGCCGCCACTGTTGAGGTGAAGCTCGGATCCGATTCCGGCATGCTGGCGTTCGAGCCCAGCACCGTGAACATCAAGGCGGGCGACACCGTCAAATTTGTGAACAACAAGATGGCTCCTCATAACGCCGTCTTTGATGGGCACGATGAGCTCAGCCACTCCGACCTTGCCTTCGCTCCAGGCGAATCATGGGAAGAGACGTTCTCGACCGCTGGCAGCTATGACTTCTACTGCGAGCCTCACCGTGGCGCCGGCATGGTTGGCAAGGTCATCGTTGAGTGATTGCCATGATCAGGAGCTCTCTGATCTGACCAGTTCGAAACAAAAGCCATAACTCATGCCCCTCGATGTGAATCAGTAATCACATCGAGGGGCTTCACATGAGCGTCGCCATGGATAAGGTTGAAGTCCACCATGTGCCGCGTTCGACCATGCCGCAGCCAGCAGCGATTCTCCCCTTAGTTCTGGCGATCGTGATCGGCCTATTCGGGGTTCTTCCTGTTGGCGCGACTGAAGCTCAACCAGACCTGGAAAACGGTGGTCAGATCTTTTCGGCCAACTGTGCCGCCTGTCACATGGGTGGCGGCAACGTTCTAAGCGCCAGTCGCACCCTCAGCCAGCCTGATCTCCAGGCCCATCTGAACGCCTACAGCCAAGACCATCTTGAGGCGATTGAGCACCAGATCGAAAACGGTAAAAATGCCATGCCTCCCTACGAAGGCAAACTGAGCGAAGACGATATCGCTGATGTCGCAGCCTATGTCGAAGAACAAGCCGAGCGGGGCTGGCAGCGATGAGCCGCCAGGGTCTCAAAGATTTTGTTCATGCTGTTGAACACAGTGCAGCTCTGCGAAGGGAGTTTCACCAACTCGATTCCATGCATGCACTCCTAGCGATGGCCCACAAATTTGGTTTCAGCGTGAGCGAGACCGATCTCAAGGATGATGAAACCTGCGCACAGATCGAGACCTGGTTCGCGCGAAGCTGGATTTCTTGAGCTCAATCAGCCATTGAGCTCAAGCCATTCGAAAGGATGGCGGATGGGATCCGCATCAAGCTGATGGCATCTGCCCAGCGCAGGCCAAGCAGCCACCATTGATGCGATAGGGGGCCAGATGATTGCGAAGGCAACGGGTGCCGCGGAAAAACAGCAGCTCTCCCCGCTCCCTGGCATGGGCATCGGTGAGTGGCAACGACAGCCACCGCTCCGGCACGGTTCCCTTCAATTCAGCTCGAATCCGCTCAGATTCTAGGCGACGACGACGCTCCTCTCGGTCATTTTTGGCGCAAACCGCCTCCACCTGCAGTTCACGGGAACAGACGAGGCAGGCCATCACCACGGGTTTCTTCCGTGCTGTGTTGTGAGACAGCTTGTCGCTGGGCACTTCCCGCTCTCGTCCACAACTGCAGCGACACCACCAGAAGGCATTCCCACTTTTCGTGCGCCGCTCTGAAGCCCTCACCACCAGCAGTTGGCCGTAGACCTCACCAACGCGGTTGCGGGGCTTCGATGGCATTCGATCTTCAAGAGCGCTACCACCAGCATGGGATCCCAAGGTCAACCTCTGCCATGGATGCAACAGAGCAACTCCGGGCTGACGCACTTGCCTGCCTGAAGCGCAAACGGGCATTCCAAAAACAACTGAAGACTTACGTGTTAGTTAGCCTCACGCTCATCCTGATCTGGTGGGCAGACGGGATGGGTGACTTTTGGCCCATCTGGCCGATTGCAGGCTGGGGCCTGGCGTTAATCATCCAAGGGTGGAGCATGTCTCACACCGAGCGACCGATCACAGATCGGGAGATCGAGACCGAAATGGAGCGGATACGGTCAGAGTCCTAGTCCGTACGATCGTTCGAACCCTTGACCTCGCCCGCTTCGATCGTTGGACGCTGTCATGGATTCGGCCTGAGCAGACGGATGATCACGCAGCCGGATGATCATGCAGACGACAGATCAGACTGAGTGAATTCGCCGCTTAACGCCATGGCTGTGGTGACCCTGCTCAGCGATTTCGTCGACGGCACCTCCATGGCTCTGAGCGAGGACACCGAGGCAGAGACTCTGAATGCATACATGACTGCTGCTGCTGGACGTCTTTGGGCTGGCATCCAGCAGCGTCGCCTGGCACGACATCTCACCCGTGAACGCCGCGGCCCTGGCACCCTTTACTTCGCCTCAACGGCAGAGGCTCACGCCAAGGTGATGGCGTATCTACAGAGCGACACGGGGTCCAGCGAGGAGAGCAACAAGCTCAAAGCGATCCAAGCGGCAGGGGTTGAAATAGCTCCACACATCGGCAAGGCATCAGAACGAGACGTTCTAATCCGAGGCCAGCAGCGTGATCTCACCGCTCAGGCCCGAGCGAAAGGATTCGGCTAACCCACGTCCACTTCGGATGAACGCCAGAGCCACGACGCCGCAACGAGCAACGGCTCTTCGTCAGGACACGGCTCAACAAACTCCGTGAGCAAGCTCACCAGCGCAACCACTTGCTGTCATCAGCTGCTGCCTTGATCAAAGCAAGGGTGAAGGCATCCAAGAGAGCCAACCCTCTCCACCCCCATGCATCAGCCATGAATGCTTTCACCAAAACTCTCACCTGTGTTGCCCTCGCCGCAGCCAGCCTCGGCGTCAGCCAACAGGCAGCGGAAGCCCACTCCATCGCCTCTCGATCTAACTGGAATTACATCGGCCCCACCCGCTCCGGGCAGAACATCTATGCGTCCATCCGGCAGGTGGGATTCAACGGTGCTCCAGTGATCACCTACGACCGATTGGCGATCAAACGCCATGGCCGTCGCCGCTATCAACTGGTCCACGCGCTTTGCAATCGCCGTGGTCTTTACCGAATCAACAACGGCTTTTTCAAGACAGCTCGCTTCGGCTCATTCCGCCACTACGAGATCCAGCGTGTCTGTGCCAAGGGTCGCTTCTGGAGACGGCAGCCGTTCCGTCAAACCGTCATGCCCTTCGCTGCCCGAGCCTTCAGTTCCGGCGGCCACGCCCATTGATCCGGCGCAAACGCTTTCAACTCACGAGCCCGCAGTGCCATCAACCAGGCTGGTGCCACTGCGTGCATCGCTGATTACAGCGAGATAAAGATCCTCATTCACCTCGCGAATGTCGTACTCCGTAGGCATGACACCGTGATGATGTTCATGCACCACCATCCAACACATCCGTTCCAGATCCCTTGGAGTGGATCCATACAGCTGGTGCAACCGCTGCACCAGCGCTCGCACCAGCTCCGCATCCAACGCGCTGCTGTCGTCCATCGACCTGGCTCTGATCGGCTGACCCTACAGAGCCAGGTCGGTTTGCCGCAGTCTGGTGGGCAGACCGACCGCGATGGATCGGTTCTCCGCTCGAAGACTGCGACCAATCCCCATACGGTCGGAACAACCGCGCGAAGGACATGCAACCAACAGCAGAACAATTCACTGAGAAAGCCTGGGCCACGATCGTTTCCTCACAACAATTGGCGCAGAGTCAGCGACACCAGCAAATCGAAACCGAGCATCTGCTGCTGGCACTGCTCCAACAAAATGGCCTGGCCAACCGCATTCTCGAGAAAGCAGGTGCCTCTCCACCCGAACTTGAGGCAGGGGTTGAACAACACCTCAAACAACTGCCAGCGCTCCAGCACCGACCAGAGTCGGTCTATCTCGGCAAAGGCCTCAGCGACGGGCTTGACCGTGCCGACAGCCTCAAACAGAGCTATGGCGACAGCTACATCTCCATCGAGCACCTGCTGCTCTCCCTTGCTGATGATCAGCGCTGCGGGAAGCGGCTGCTGAACCAGGTCGGCGTGAACGCAACATCCCTGAAAACCGCTATCGATGCCGTGCGTGGCAGCCAAAACGTGACCGATCAGAACCCTGAAGGAACCTATGAATCCCTAGAGAAATACGGTCGCGATCTCACCGCAGCCGCCCGCGACGGCCAGCTCGATCCGGTCATCGGTCGCGATGAAGAGATCCGCCGCACGATTCAGATCCTCAGCCGCCGTACCAAGAACAACCCTGTGTTGATCGGTGAACCTGGGGTCGGCAAGACGGCGATTGTGGAGGGATTGGCGCAACGCATCGTCAATGGCGATGTCCCTCAGGCTCTACAGAACCGACAGCTCATCGCTCTCGACATGGGTGCCCTGATCGCTGGCGCCAAGTATCGGGGTGAATTTGAGGAGAGGCTCAAGGCCGTACTCAAGGAAGTGACCTCCTCGGAAGGGCGGATCGTTCTCTTTATTGATGAGATCCATACCGTGGTGGGAGCAGGAGCGACCGGCGGGGCCATGGACGCCAGCAACCTGCTCAAACCGATGCTGGCCAGGGGTGAACTGCGTTGCATCGGCGCCACCACCCTCGATGAACACCGCCAGCACATCGAGAAGGATCCAGCCCTTGAGCGGCGCTTCCAACAGGTTCTGGTGGATCAGCCAACAGTGGAAGACACCATCTCGATCTTGCGCGGCCTGAAGGAGCGCTATGAGGTGCATCACGGCGTACGCATCGCTGACAGCGCTCTTGTGGCCGCTGCCATGCTCAGCAGCCGCTATATCGCTGATCGGTTCCTACCCGACAAAGCCATCGACCTGGTGGATGAATCCGCCGCCCGCCTCAAGATGGAGATCACCTCCAAGCCGGAGGAGATCGACGAAATCGACCGCAAGATTTTGCAGCTCGAGATGGAGAAACTCTCCCTCGGCCGCGAATCCGATGCCGCCAGCCAGGAACGGCTGGAGCGATTGGAACGCGAACTCGCGGAACTCTCCGAGCAGCAGAGCACTCTGAATGCCCAGTGGCAACAGGAGAAAGGAGCGATCGACGCGCTCTCCACCCTCAAAGAGGAGATCGAACGCGTGCAGTTGCAAGTGGAACAAGCCAAACGCAGCTACGACCTCAACAAAGCAGCGGAGCTGGAATACGGCACGCTTGCAGGCCTGCAGAAGCAGTTGGCCGAACAAGAAGCGGCTCTGAGCGAAGGCACGGATGGCAGCGAGAAGTCCCTACTGCGCGAAGAGGTCAGCGAAGACGACATCGCCGAGGTGATCGCCAAATGGACCGGTATTCCAGTCGCCAAGCTAGTGCAGTCGGAAATGGACAAGTTACTGAGCCTCGAGGCACAGCTGCACGAACGCGTGGTGGGCCAGCAGCAAGCCGTCACCGCCGTCGCCGATGCCATTCAGCGCTCTCGCGCAGGCCTCAGTGACCCACATCGTCCCATTGCCAGCTTCCTGTTCCTCGGCCCCACCGGAGTCGGCAAGACCGAGCTATCCAAAGCCCTTGCGGCGCAGCTGTTTGATAGCGAAGACGCCATGGTGCGCATCGACATGTCGGAATACATGGAGAAGCACAGCGTCAGCCGATTGATTGGCGCACCTCCTGGTTATGTGGGCTACGAGGCCGGCGGTCAGCTCACCGAAACGGTGCGCCGACGCCCCTACGCGGTGATCCTCTTCGACGAAGTGGAAAAGGCCCACCCCGATGTCTTCAACGTGATGCTGCAGATCCTCGATGACGGTCGCGTCACCGACGGACAGGGACGCACTGTGGATTTCACCAATGCGGTGCTGATCCTTACCAGCAACATCGGCAGCCAAGCCATCCTCGATCTGGGCGGCGATGACGACCAGCATGAGGAAATGGAGCGTCGGGTCAACGACGCCTTGCGCGCCCACTTCAGGCCCGAGTTTCTCAACCGACTCGATGAAACGATCATCTTCCACAGCCTGCGACGCGAGGAACTACGCCAGATCGTGAGCCTGCAGGTGGATCGGCTACGCAGCCGCCTGGATGAGCGCAAATTGAACCTCAGCATCAGCGATGACGCCACCGACTGGTTGGCGAATGCCGGCTATGACCCGGTCTATGGCGCCAGGCCTCTGAAACGAGCCATTCAACGTGAGCTGGAAACGCCGATCGCCAAGGCGATCCTGGCTGGGCGCTACAGCGATGGCAGTTCGGTCGACGTCACGATCGACAGCGGTAGTGGCCCCGATGGCCAGCAGCGTCTGGTTCTGCGCTGATCAGCTAGCAACAGCGCTGAACCACGCAGGCCAGTCTTCATAGCTGGCGGCATTGGCCCGATTCTCACGGGCCTCCACCTTCCAACAGCAACTGCGGCTGCCGTCCCGCTCATGCAAGAGAGCATTGGCCCACTCCCAGACCAGCCTGGCCGTGGACTCCATACCAACGTTCTCCATGACCCGTAGGTCTAGAGCTCCTTGGTCATGGAGGGCTTGCCACTGAGAGAGAAGGGGATCATCACCATTGACAAGAAACGTGTGATCAAACTGCTGGCGCAGCTGGGCTTCCAGGGGTCTGAGACTGGAGAAATCGACGACAAAGCCACAGGCATCCAGCTCTTTTGCCGCAAACCAGACCGTGAAACTGCGGCTATAGCCATGCACGAAGTGGCAATGGCCAGGATGTCGCCACTGCCTGTGACAACAGGGATAGCCCTCGAACTGCTTGCTGCAGGTGTAAGCGGTGGGGGGCAGAGGCATCGGGCAGAGGGACGGGACGGCACTGCGGCAGGATTCTTCCTGTCTACATCTGCAACACGCCCCGCCCGATGCAGCCGCTCACCTCAGCCTTCATTGATCAGCTCCGTTTCAATGAAGCGGGCCTGATCCCAGCAATCGCCCAGGACTGGCTGGACGGTGCCGTGCTGATGGTGGCCTGGATGAACAGGCAGTCGATTGAACTCACCTTGAGCACGGGAGAGGTGCATTACTGGAGTCGCTCACGCCAAGAGCTGTGGCACAAAGGAGCCACCAGCGGCCATACCCAGGCAGTGCGGAACATCCGTTACGACTGTGATGCCGACGTGATCCTGGTCACGATCGAACAGAGTGGCGACGTCGCTTGCCACACCGGAGCGCGCAGCTGCTTCTACGAAGACAGTGACCAACGTGCCCCTGGTGGAGCCGATGCGCTGCCACCACCTGCTGACGCCTGCACAGAGCTGATGCGAGTGATCGAGGCACGCCGTGATCAACCGGAGCAGGGCAGCTACACCAACAAGCTGCTCGACGGTGGAGACAACAGCATCCTCAAGAAGATTGGCGAGGAAAGCGCAGAATTCGTGATGGCCTGCAAGGACAACAGCCCAGAAGAGATCGCCGGCGAGGCCGCCGACATCCTGTTCCACATGCAGGTAGCACTGGCCCATCACGGCGTGAGCTGGCGGCGCGTGCAAGAAGTGCTGGCCAAACGCCGGGGAGCACCTCGCAGGGAGTGATCAGGGTGTGCAGGGCGAGTCGGATGCGATCACCACTTCATCACCGAGCTGCACGCTGTTCAGCAGGGCCTCCATTGTCTGGCCATTCACATTGATGCAGCCACCGGTGACAGACTGACCAACCCGGCTGGGATCGTTGGTGCCGTGAATGGCAAAGCTGTACCAGCGGAATGTGCCGTCGTAGTTGTTAAAACGGAATGGCTGTGGAGTGGCAGACACAGGCGCAAGGCTGATGTAACCCTTGCCGTACTCACCGGTTTCGCCATCTCCCTTGAAATCGATAGAACTCATGTTGCGAAACAGGCTCTCGCGGAGATAGGCCTCGGTCTTGCCAGACTCTTTGATCAGCGCAGGGTCCATCTCGAAGCGGTCATCACTGAGAATTGCGTTGACACGGAAGGTTCCGAGGGGAGTCCATCCCTCCTCAAATGTCGACCCCGCGCAAGCGATGCCATTTCGCCCATATCCAACCGGAAAGACGAAGGGGCCGTCTTCTCGCTGCAGCGTTCCCTTACTGCTAGACGGCTGCTTGCCATCCAAGCTGATGCGCAGGTCTTGCTTCAGCTCAGGCTTGCCACCACTGACTCCATCAATCCAGCCACAGCCCGCGAGCAGGGCAAGACCAAGGGGCAAAAAGGCTGAACTGGAACGCATATCAACGATGCAGCGGCGCGCATCATGACCGGTTCTCAGCCCAACGGCACGACCAGCCAAGGGCCTCGGTCAAGAAAAACCGGTGCTGTCTTGCGAGCCGACACACCGTGCGTGGTCCAACCAGGGGCGATCGATTGCTTCAACGCACCTCTGGCAACAGCGCATCCGAGGGGCGCTGCCCGAAACGAGTGGGCTGCGCCTGCAGCCAACGAAGGGTCTCCCGATCTCGAGCCGTGAGCCTCAGCACAGGCAAGTGCCCCTGATGGACCGCCATCACATCACCTGGATCATCACTGTGCCCCCAGAGCCCAAAAGCATGCCCCAGCTCGTGCAGGGCTGTGGATCGAAGCACCGATGCCCTCAACTCTGGCGACACCAGCACGGTGACACGCGGTTCCAATGACCAGCTCCCGTCACGACGCACGGCGAGAACCTCCAACAAACTGCGTCCATTGCTCGCACGCCAACCGTTGGCCAATTGACGCAAGGGCGGGCGCCGACGCTCGATCAGAATCTGGGCTCGCTCCGGCTCCTGCACGCGGATGATCGGCAGCACTTGCTGCCAGGTGGTGAGCGCTGCATCCACAGCCGAAAGCCAGCGCTGCTCCCACCGATTGGCCGTCGCCGCCTGCGCTGGTTCCAGCCAAACGCACCAGCGAGGCAGGGTCGGTGGCCCCTGGGGAGAGGTGGCAAGTCGATGCCCATAGCCAGGAGGATCTCCTGGCTGAGCAGCCTGAAGCGCCATGTCGATGGGGCGCACGTCCTGTTGCGGCGGGCAAGGATCAGGGATCATTCAACCGTGCTCCCAACAGGCTCAGGCGGGAGGAAGACCAACTCCACGGGCCATCAAAGTGGCCAAGAAGGGAATGAGGGCAAAGCCAACCAGTTCAATATTGATAATCCAGGCCAAACGCGAAGCCAACGCTTCAGAGACTTTGGGGAGTTCTCCTTTCCGTAGAGGAATGGCCCAGAGCACGTAGGTGATCGTGGGATACAGCGACAGGCCACCAACGGACAGGTAAAGGCCGACCTTCCACCAAAACAAGGGGTTGACGGTATAGAACTCCGTGCCCTGCCCGAAGTAAAGCACGCGCAAAATGCCGCTCAGCAGCACCGCCAACGCTGCCATCCCGTAGACGATGTCAGTAATCACCATCACCGTTGCAGTCCGACGGTCGGGATCGGGACGAATCAGACGACGTTCAACCACAAGCGCGGCAAAACAGAGCATGAAGCTCAGGTAATGGACGTATGCAACCCCGGCGCTTTTGGCGATTTCGGGGGTCAAGATCGTGGCCAAGGTCATGGCATTCACCGCGGAGCCGTGAGAGTAGCGACCGTCGCCACCATCTGGTCAAGCCGGAATGGGGCAGAGATCACCTGCCCAACGGATGCAGAAC